>Ga0099824_1000710_pt1 | contig 42425 bp, 12 predicted proteins | sample SiratrowhiteBW_FD_76837 | JGI IMG/M metagenome (GOLD analysis project Ga0099824, IMG submission 76837) | Root nodule microbial communities of legume samples collected from California, USA - Siratro white BW | ecosystem: Host-associated > Plants > Roots > Nodule | place: USA: California... | reverse complement strand
TATATATATATATATATATATATATATATATATATATATATATATATATATATATATATATATAAAAATAAATAAATAAATGATTATAAAGAAGAATCTTTCCTTTCCGTCTTTAATTCAGAGTTTGTTCCCCTTTGTGAAACTTACATGATTTGAAACTAAAAATAATTTATATACTATTATAATATTCTATTGTTGTTGGATAAGGTAGATTTATCTTAAATATCAAACCTTATTATAATTGAATTAAATTTAACCTAGTCATAAAACAAATCAATTTAATATGTTTGAGTTAGATTATATAGTATTAAGTACATTACATAGTGATCTTAATTAATGTTATTTTCCAATTAATATTTATTAACATTTTTAATTGGTATTTTTAATTAAGTTGAGCATAATTATTTAAATCAGTATTGATTAAAAAATACTAGTAAAAAATATAATTAACATTTTATAAAAACAATTATGACAAATTATTGTAAAAAATAATATTAATTAAAAATATTCACATATAATAACAAAAAAAATAATAATGATGAGACATTAGTAAAAATATTTAGTTCACATGTTTTAAAAGATAGCATTCCCAAACATTAGACGAAAAAAACTAATGAATACTTAACAAAAAATAATAATATTATAAAAAAAAATACTAACAGTTAAATGGTTTTTTTATTAATATTAATAAAAAGATTATAATCTGCAAAAAAGAAACAATCATCTTAATAATATTTTAATTCTAATGAAGTCATCAACATCTGTATTAAAATTGATAAGAAAAATATAATTTAAAATGCTTATCTTTTAAATAAAACTTTAAAATTATCATTTTAAAATTCTTTGTTCAACCTGAGAGAGGAAAGCATCAGCTAGAGGATATCATGTTACCTTTTTATTGCATTATCTCATGGTTAATCGACCTATATTCTGATAATATAAATTATGCATTAAAACGGTAAAATATAACATTTCTAAAATTCACTTTCTCAGAAATTATAACAAACAAATAAAGGTAATAATATATATAATATTATATATCTGTTTATTATAGTTTTTAAAAGGTAAATTTTAGGAATGTTATATAAAAGTAATTTTTTATTATTATATAGATAAAAATGATATATGTGTTATGTTTATCAATTTTACAATCATCATTTAAAAAGTTACAATAGCAATCAATATCTAATTGGCCGAATAACAGATGTTTGCACTTGAACAATAGCCATTAAATACGCCACAGAAATTTAAAAACTTACTTTTATTATTTCCATTTCAAGATAATTATGATGCTAGTTTTTAAATTTGTTAGAATAAATTGATAGTTTCAGTTTTTAATGAAATAATATTTTTTTGCTTTTAATTTACATCCAAACAAATTACATCAACATTCTGTATTTAGTATTATAAATAAAATAATATATTTATTGATAGATGATAATTAGTTTAACAGTTATTTAAATAAAAAATATATTTATTACAAGGTAAAAACATCTTAAAAGTTAAGTAATTGGATACTATAGATGTAAAAAGGTACTTGAATGAAATAAATGAAGTATTTGAAAAGGGCATGTGAGTAGAAGTGGATAAATATTGAAATTTAACAGGTTTTCCCAAAATAAAGTTCAACTATTAAAGGCAGACAAAAATATTAAAAGATGTGACTAAATAGTATAAGAAGTATACATAAAATGAATAAACAAAAATATTAAAAGATGTGACTAAATAATGTATAAGAAGTATACATAAAATGAATAAATTAATCATTTTCAGTTCTTCACTATCTAAATTGTGCTGTTGAAAGAATCTGTACTAGTACAAACTAATAATAAATGCAGGAAGACAAGAAATGTGATAAAGTTAAAACGTGAACCCAATCCTGTGTAGCAACTTTTTACACCACCCACCATCTTGCGTCATCACAGCTCTTTGTCAATTATTATACAAAAATCCAACGGTTCTGATTTCCGCTAGATAAAACTTTGTCGCAGATGCTGTAGAAATCCATACACTAAGTTCTTTGAAAGAAATAATAAAAAATACGAATAAATTGATTAATAAAAAGAAAGTTTACAAAAATTGATTGAATAATTTAATTTTAAATTCAAATAAAGTTACTTTTATTTTTCCATCTTTTTTCTTATTTCCGCTTACGGAAATTTTACTTGGGATGTAGCATTATTTTAGAAATTGTAAAATCATTTCCAAATTAATCACCTACCATAATTAAATCAACCATATCAATCAATTAAAAAACCAAAAACCATCACCTTAAAGTTGTGAAATGCATGGCTATAAAATAAAAATTGTGCCCAATTTTTAACTTACTTTTTTTTATTTATCTGGGTAACAAGTCTTTCCTATTTTACACATATCCTACACTATGGAATACAACCATCCAAAATATAAATTTTACTTTTTTCATAATCAGATGAAAACAACAGTACAATAACAATACATAACAGAGTCAATACAGTAAATATAAATGTTCCTAACTTAAAAGAATCTGTAAAGAGTAACAATAAATAAATAACAATAGCAGATAACCAAAATTACAAACAAAGGCACTAAATAAAATTTATTAAAATTTTAAATGAGAAAATTTCATGATTTTTAATAAAATTTAATAAATAATATGTCGGTGATACTACTACTATAATATATCATATTAGAAGTTCTACAAAGTGGTCAGACTCACCCTTCTTCCCCGTAAATTTGTCCCTAGAAAGTATTTCCATTTTATGTTCCATGAGTGTATAAAAGAGAGATACAAAACCAAAAAGAAAAGAGACAGAAAAGTAATAAATATATTATGTGATTGTGGCGAAAACAAGAGATAAAAAAAGATGAACAGAAAAATGAAAAGAAATCAAATGAATTAATAATTACACTGTTGAAATGTGAAGCCTAGACTTAGGGAAGAGTATTGAATAAACTAAATGAGTATCAAGCATGAAAAAAATTCGAACTAAAATATGAATTTGTCTGTTTCTGTTGAATCAGGAAAAATATGCCAAAAAAAATTACTAAGTTACTGTTGAAAATCCATATTTTAGGACAAAGAACTTACAACCACTTGATCGATATTTTTTTAATTAGTATTTTAACTTATGCATTAAACAAGATAATTAAAATTTATAATAAATAATTATTTTAATATATACATTATATTATTATAAATAAATCTCTGACTACATAACTTATATTTTAATTTACAATAAATAATTCAAATTGAGATAATTTGACTATTAATAATTGTCTTAAAATATTAAAACTTAATTTAAGATAAAAATTCAAATTCAAATAATAGAAATTGGAATAGCTTAAAATACACCTCTTAAAAGAGAAAAGAAAAATAAAATTGAGAATGCATACTTAAAGTAGTAGTGATAAGTTAGCTTCACTCTCAATACTTACTTTTTGTAAAAACAATTCAATACTTATGTTGAATCATCAAATATCTAAAAGCATATCATTTTTTTTTTCAGAAATTATCCAAATACAGCATTAATTTACAAGTTTATATGTTTCAAGTAATGTTTAAAATGTTGAAGTAACGTGATTTATATTTTAAGCGCAAAGTGGTAATGGTATGATTGAGTATGAGAAAATAGCCATCTAAAATTGTTGGGAAAAAAGTCTAAGTAAGATTTTTAATTCAAAATGAATTCCTTCATATTTGACTAAATATGTAAACATTTGTCTAAAATCACATTAATTAATATTTCCAAGCACAATGTTCTTTACGTTGAGTTGAATGCGTTTTCAAATAAATAATGAGGCCATTCCTATAAATTTTAAGAGAACGCAACTATCTAATATTAAATCAATTGACCCACATACAATAATAATATAAACTCATCAACACTCTTTATATTCAAAACTGCTATAAGGTGTAGTAGCATAGCATAAATAAATTGTGGAAATGGCTGAGAAGTCAAAATCCACTAGAAATATTAAGCCTAAATAAGTAAACAATGTTCAAAGTGAGGCCAAAATTACATTATAAAAAAAACTTGTAAAAATTGTGCAACATGGATGGCACCTATCATAAAACACAAATTCCATGCAAACTGAATATCAAGGAATTTGTAGTTTTACTTCTTCCCTCCACCAGAAACGTTAAACTTGAAGAATATTATGTCCCCATCTTGGACCACATACGTTTTACCCTCCTGTTTATACTTTCCAGCAGCCTAATAGACAATACATTAAAAAAGAGAGAAGTGGTTAGGTCCCTAAAAGAAGGCACCAATATGTATACATATATAATAAAGAGGGGTAATTCGTAGCACATGGTATAGCACAAAACACACCAAAAAGTTTGATATGCTGAAAGCAACCAATGCACATGTATACACTTAACCTCAATTCAGTATCAAAAGTCACAAACCCAACAATAAAATGAATGAGCACATATAGGACATGTTCGGATAAATTTCTTTCCAAACACATTTGAGAAAAGAAAAACAATCTTCTTGGTATTTTATAGATGCTTTTTCATATTAGCATCTCATTAACTAATGTAATTTTAGTTTCTGAAAAAACTTAATTTTTTTTGTAAATGTTTATGATGAAGTTCATCAAAACAGATAGGTATATTGTTAAGAAATACTGTGCATCTTACGCATAAATGGGCATATCCAGCTGCTCTTTTTTATTTCATTTTGCTAAGGTAACACATTCTAGTTAAATCATCATGCAAAAAGCAGTTGCCATATCTTGATTCATACGACTGTATCAATGACATCCAGCAAAAAGCAGTTACTATTTCTTGATTCATGCAACTGTATGACATCCTCTAGCATTTATCACTTTCGTTTTAATTTCTTTCAAATAAATTATCGAAAGAAAAGATGGAACAAAGTTTGGTGCTCTCACAACTCAACACAAGCATAATAAATTTAGAACCAAGACATTTGCATAGTTGCTCTTGTACAAGTGTAAATAGAAACAGATACTTCTCAAAAGGTTCTATTATTTTTCTCCAGTCAAGTACAATAAATCAAGTTCTCAAATCACAATTTGGTTTTCATTTCTTATAGTTCATTCATCTTTAGTCAAGAAATAAATAAAACCTCCTCACTTACAGACTATCTACTCCAATATTCACGGATTGTCTTAGTGGCAGGTCTACCTAACATACGACTTATAAGGACTCTTCTGTAAAAGATCCTAAGCAGCTGCTGTATCAATTCTAGTTATTCTAGATTAAGTACTTCCCTCTGTTGAAAAAAGAAACTAAATAGCAATTATTCGTTTTAATTAGACTACGCTAAAACGAAGGTGAACCTAGATTGAACTAAATAAAGGAGACAACTTGAGCAGATTTCTTCGATCTCAATTCTTTTAGCCACAAATAACCTAAGCTACTAGACCTGAAATGCCATCTCAAGTTGTCCAGGTCTGTAAGGATCTTTCCTCATTTTTCCACCAAATTCTTCCAAAATTACAGGTCAATTTCTTGTTTCATCACCCAGTTATCAATCTGATGCTGGGCACTATAAACATAACATTAGGAAGAAACAGCAATACGATAAAAATTGCATCAAAATAAGCTCATACCTTCACAGCTGATTCACTACCGAGTTCCTTAAGATCCTCAAACTTCATCACCTGAAACAACATTCACGAGGCAGTCAATGACCCAGATCAGTTGTTGAAAGATTGAACATATTTGTAATATATAAATCATTGTAAGAGCAAAAATAGCTCTAGCAAAAAATGGAAAAGCTTAAATGGATCAATACCAATAAGTTAAACTACTTAACCATTTAAGAGAACAAATAAATTCTCAAGTAGAATGGTTATAGCAAATAGGTCATCAAAATAGTGGCAAGTCATTTATTCAATCTGCAATTTCAAATAACCGAATTATGTGGTACGTCTTCCTAATTAGAAAGTTAAAACCTGAGATGATTTTTGAAAAATCTCAATGCCTAATATAACTGAACAATGTAAGTAACACAATGGACCCTATATTTCAAATAGCATGATTCAATTTGATTCTAAAACTTCAGTAAATTCGTAGGGTGAGTCAGCTTGGTGTGAAGGAATAATAATGTTATTTGTATTCAATCTTGGGATCCAAGATTCCGATGTTTATTTACAAAAAAGGAATGTCACTCCTATTCTGAATCTCATCCAAATATTCATGGAATCCTATTTTCAATGTTGGAAATAGGAGCATTTCATGAAATATTACTTTTCAAGTAGCTTAGTAATCGTATTAAGCTATGTTCGATGCATAATCTTTAGTTATACAGGGGGATGCGGTTGAGCCTTTACAGATAGTTTTACTGTATGATGTTTAGTTATAGAACTATAATGGCAAACGGATAATTGCAGTTACATAAAAGGAATGATAAGCCCGGTCAGAATCAAGAAATGTCAAAATTCATGAAATCAACACACCTCAGCACAAATAAATCCCCTTTCAAAATCAGTATGGATAGTCCCTGCAGCTTGAGGAGCTTTTGTTTGGCGTCTAATTTGCCAACACTTAACCTGCAAGAAATAAATTATACCCAAAAGGATTAGTTAACATCAAAGACAACACATACTGTGGTGTTAGACATGGAAAAACTATTGGGAAAATTGTTTAAGAGAATTATTGCAGACATCCCAACGATGGTTATCATTCACATAGAAAAGAAACAGCAACCAGACACAGGAGTACAATGCTGGTGAAAAGTTTTCATAAGCAACCTAGGTACAGCTGATGTTACATTGTCAGACAAACAGCAACTGAAATAGCAATTATCAGATAAGTAAAAGAAGTACCACCAAGGTAACCCAACAGAGAAACATATCAAGAGTTCAAACAAAATTTGAGTCAGTTCCACTAGTTCAAAGTTAATATAACAGCAATTCTGCATTTTTGTTACTTTCTTACTGCGTCAGTTGCAATCAACGAAATTATCTATCGAGGTCAGTTTACTTCATGTGCACAATAAAAGCTAAGTACTCCGTCTACAACTTTTTATAAGAAAAGAACCTTCTGGAAAAATTGTCTTGGTCTTTTTTGTAAGACCCCTCGAAATTGTCTACTGCAGTGTGTTTTGTCACAAAAATGCCCATAACTACTCAAAAAAATCTATTCAATGAATAATAAGTACAGTAAACTAATTTCTTGAACCCACTACTAAAAAAAATCCATTAAAAAAAAATAATTAGGAGAGGAAAATTCTGGAAAGGGATTAACTGAAGAAAAATCAATTAATTAGGTAGAAAGAGATTAAGAGAGTAGTGTTGCAATAATTTTAAGGATAACTTTGGAAAAGTTGTACAAACTGTTGACAATTTTAATACAACTAACTAAATTACTTAATTCTTATGAAGTGGTTAAAAGGGTCCAATACGATGGGTGTACCTATAATTTAAGATGAGTTCCAGCTAGCTTCACATAACTAAGTTTGGTGTAATATGATGCATAAATATTGTTTAAACTATAGGAAAGGGACATTAATGAAACTGTATTTCTGAGACAGTACGGAAGCTTTATTTATCTTGAGAAAACGAAATCAATTCAGTAAATAGAGGAAATTTGTTATCCTCTAATAATAATTACAGGAATAAATAAAAAATTCCTAATAATACATATGTAATCCAAATTATCTTGGTAAAGCTAATTAATTAGAGTTGTAAATTTTATCCCCAATTCCAATAATGAATTGTCTTTTTGCATGATAAAATTTGTAGAAAATAACAGATGCACTTGAATATCACACAATGGTCAGGTGAGGACTCGGAGAGATTTACACTTGGCACAATCATCTCAACAGTCAACAACAGAGAAACTAAAAGTGAATAATTCGATGAGGTTGACACACAAATCCCACAACAGATTCATAAAATTAAGACAACTTTTATCACTATGAAAGTAAGTATGCGGATATATTACCTCATCAGGTCCAGCTGTGAAAAAGTAAATGAGATTAATAGCTGAAAACCCAGTCTTTATTATTTTGGGAAGAGCACTGTTGAAATGAAGAATATAGCAGTTAATACGAAGCATATAACTATAATTGCATACCAACACTTCAATGTTAATAAGTATTCAACTAAAATTTGTAGTGAAAAGGGATAAAAGACTAGTGGCAAAATGTAAAGCTTTGATCAGCGGGCATTGCATGGAACAGGGTTCTATGTAATTTAGTTATAAATATTCTCAGTAAAAAAATGAGGATATACAGGTTTTAGGTAGAGAAGAACTAGCAAAAACTGTATTATTACAACTAAAAAAATTGGGGGATTAAATTTTTGGAAAAAGATTCAGGAGATAAAAATTGCACAACAATCATATTAAAGAGACGGGTGTTCCTAATTCTGCAATCAAACATTTAACAGCTGCACAACAAATACATTGAGCAAACCTTTGAATTTTATTCTCCTCACAGTACTTAGCTGCTTCATCTGGAGGCAGATCTGAAAGATTCCTCTCGAAGGAGCAGCTGAAAGGAATAATTTGCTCACCACCATGCTCCTGGACCCTGGAGAACACAGGTGTCAAATGTTAATTAAATTTCTTTTTCAACATTAATAGCAAACTTTGAGAGAATAATTAGAATAAACGAAAAATTAAGGCACAATATGAATAAGAGAAAATACTATCTATTACTTAAGGAAAACAATGTGAATAACTAGTTAAGATTTCCTTCTGAGTGGAGTGGGTACACTGCTTCCATGGAAAATCAGTATGAAATTAGTATTCAAATTTCAAACAGAAAAGACACTATAATCTTCATTCTAATATCATTTCAATTTGACAACCGCAAGAATTGAAAACCATTGTCATGCGGCCAAATTGTGTGGGTGAAGGAAGCAGGCATAAAGGTGTTCACTGTCACAGTATTCTGATGGATAAACTACCCATTCATGACCTAGTGTGGATCCTTACTTTAGAGCAGTGTGGGATCACCTCACATCCTAAAATTTGAAGCTCAAAAATAGCATCAATTTGTTTTCACAAGCTGCTAAACACCGGTCGCCTGATCCAACTTCTACAGTCAGCATCCCAATGATATTTGTCTTCTTTGAAGTCAAAAAATCATATTACAGTATAATAAAAAAAATCAAATACAATTTTCCTATTACTTTGCAAAGTTCCATTTTTCTTTTATAGAAAACATCACAATAGTTCAAACTTGAGAATTGGTAGTTTGACAAAAGGATAGGTAAATTATTTGAAGTTTCGTTAATAGTGTTAGATTTAGCACATGCAAAATATGTAGAATGCTAGTCAGCTATCTTTATATGAATTTATTAGGATGTAATTAACTCAATCAAGCCAGTTACCTTTATTTATTTACTACAAACATTGTACAACTAACAGAGCTTATGTGTGTTTAAGAGCTAAAGTTTAAGTTCAATTTTTCTAATAATAATAAATTATTTAGACAGAATTTTGAAATAAATTACATAGGGGCACTTGAGAGGCACCACCTACATAGGCCTTCACTATGTGCAATTGTGCTCTCACTTACACCCACTCTTGTTCTGTGCTCGTTACCTAGTGTATCCCTGATATGAGCCTAAATCAAAGCCAGGAATGAAATGTAAGGGGAGAAAATCTACATCCTTTGTGCATCAAGACATAATTGTAGACCAAACATAGATACATTTTCCATTCATTAAGAACATACCGCATTTTTACACAGATCTTGAAACAATATGTTGAATACCTTGCACATAAATATGTGGGATACTTAGATCCCACTTTTGACATCCTTCATACTCATACAGAGGTAGTCATGGAGAGATACAAGGCTAAATTATTCATGAAAGAAAAGTGATTTAAAAAAATAAAAAATACATACCACGCATGAATTTTGGGCAGAAATTTATTCTTTTTTCTTTGGTAATCTTTTTCAGTCATATTAACCTGTGAAAGAAATTTAAGTATACAGAGTTAGAAATTTCATATAACTTGATCTGAAGTACATGACACTAAAGAATGGTATGTTTATGATGTAACACGCCACTTGCTAGGGAAAAAGTCTAAGAAAGCACAAAGAAATGTGGTAATCAATGGGTATGGATCAAAAAAGAAACTGTGATTAGGCATCAATTAATATCACGTTAGCAAATTTCAACTAATAAAGAGACTAAAATCACATAATTGTGATACCTAAGGACTGAATTGGTACAATTAAAATTTAGGAGACCAAAATCAGACATTTGGAATACAGAGGACCCAATTGACACAGTCAAAACCTGAGAGACCAAATTGCACAATTGTGATACCTGAGACCAAATGTGCAATATAACTTGAATATGTATACAGGCACGTATGCATGAAGGGCAGTCACCACAAATAAAAGGTATGTGTGAATTTTGAATGATAGGTTCATAACCCACATGAGATATAGGGGACCTTATTGCATGATTTGCCAACATGTAATGGTTGAAAATGCCTTTGGATATATAATAATTAACAGTTACATTCATATTTGAATTTTAACCAAACTAGAATCTGGAGTAAATCACAATAAGCAATTACATCATCAATATTCTATACAAGCCATCTGGCTATAGTCGAGCCATACATAGTCAAACGGCGTCAAATTGTATCCAGGCATAATGGAGACATCTCCAACACATATCTAAATATATCTCAAAGTAATACAGCATAATAAGTAATTTTAATTCATAGAAAATAATTTGTAACAAAGTACAGTATCAAAAGACATACATATTACAGGTTATATATTCTCATAAGAAACACAGATGATTTACCAACCAAATGACTTCTTGATTAAATACTTTTTGTTAGTCTCATAACAAGGGCACAGATGGTTTTATATACTATTGTGCTGGATATGTTCAAAGAAAAAAAATGCAAAGTAGAGAAATGATGCCCAGGTTTAAAAACAAAAAGATCAACATCAGCTACCAAGTCTCATTATTCAATTTTCATTCCCACCAATATGAACCTCAAAGCAAAAAAATACTAGTAAAGTTAATATAAGACGAGGTATAGTATCTGAAATAGTCTCCAACAGGCATTGCTAACCCTTACATACATAGAACAATATGGACTTTTGCACTCCAAAGCCAAACAATTTTTCTACTGAGAGAGAATGTTACCAAGTATACAACAGGCTTGGCAGTAAGTAACTGAAAGGAATTCAAAATCTCAATATCACCAGCCTTCCAATCACCTAGACGTACATCTTTTCCTTCCTCAAGCAATGCCTTCACCTGAAGACATGAAATTGCCACCGTAATTTCCATCCACTATGTATCCACACATTTTTGGTATGTATACAATCGAACAAATAAGAGTATAAAATGTGACAGTGGCAATTAAGTGATAGCATCAATATTACATGAGATTTGCAAGGCATAAGATATATGCATCTAAAGACACAAAATAAAATGTGCTTTGACATGAGCTAAGACATTGATGACCAACTATAGTTAGAGTCATTTGACTACTTACATTCTCGTCCATACAGTACCATTAGAAATGCTCATAAACAGAGGATATTAAGAAAAAATTCAATTCCAATCATGAACAACAAATGAAATGTAAAATAAGCAGGAAGTATCATAACTCCAATTAAAAATAAAAAAAAATCTTCAGACACCAAATCATATGACTAGTTCCATGAAACCATTTGATGAAAGCCTTTTGATCAACAAAAACCACAAACGTGAAATACATTTTCTCTTTATCAGAAACAAGTAACGTTTTACACTGCAATTGCAAGAAATTAACAGCAACAATAAAGTCCATAGTATAACCCTAATGTTGGAGAAATATGGTAGAAGGTTCTACTGTGTTTTGATGCAGTAATATACTATGGAAACCCAAAGAGAACCACGTCACCGAAAGAATTGCACATACCACCAAAACTAAAACAGATACGAGTTACAAGTAAGAAAATTGTGCCAGTTTATTTTAATAAATACAGCAGCTACGCACCAAACTGCAAACTATATATAATATAAGATATACAATACAAGAAATGGCCATTTCATCATTGGGGGAACAAAATAAATCATATAAATGCTCTGAAGATAAAATCACACCCTTTGACAACATTCAAGCTCGATTTTTAACTGCTTGTCATTGCTCCTCTTCATGCTTTTCTCAACATCTTCAATCTTTCTTTCCATGAACTCAACATCCTAGAATGTTATCCAAAGGGAGGAAGCAGTTATATTACATTATGCAAACAGATCCAGCAGAGAGGTATAAACTTCATATTTACACAAAAGACTAAATTCATAATGATGAAAAAGTATAAATTATTGCTAAATGGAGGATGAGCGATCCTCCTTGATGGTAGAGAAAAAGATCACACAAAGAAGAAAAAAGATGCAATGGAGCAAAGCTACCCAATTGCTCCACTCCACATATATGTATGGAAAAGCCCCTTTAAAAAGGCATATACTTTGCAAACTGAGAATAAAATTAAAGGTCCAAAAGTCAGTTTATTACGATTAAGAAAGTTGCTAATTATACATACCTTCAGCCTCAATTCTTCAGTAATGATCTCCAAATCCCTAACTGGGTCAACAGTATCATCTACATGAATAATGTCCGGATCCTCAAATGCACCTAACAAGAAGCAGGGCTCTAGGTTAACAACCAAATAGACATCAAAAGGTCATAAACTCTTAATGCAGCACTAACAAAAGAGGTCCTCAGAGAAAATTAGGCATCATCTTACGTAAAACATGGAAAATTCCATCTACAGCACGAATGTGAGATAAAAAACTATTCCCCAATCCTTGACCCTGATGAGCACCTCGGACCAATCCGGCTATGTCATGTATTTCTAAGAAAGCTGAGACCTGAGTTTCAAGTTCAACAAACACGTCATAACACAGAAAAAATAGACCATTCCATCAATAACAAACAACTAACAGAATATGTGAGGAGCAACAGATGGACTTGTAAGTTGGATACGGTAAGCTCACAGATTATTTACAAAAGTGAACTACAATTAACAAGGTCACCACTGATTCAGTAATAGTGATACGAGTTCCATCACATACCTCACTTTTTGGCTTGTATAATTGACAAAGCCACTCAAAGCGTTCGTCGGGGATATTGACCCGCGCCTCATTAGGCTCAATGGTGCAAAAGGGGAAGTTCTCAGCAGGTATTGACAACTTGGTGAGAGTATTAAAAAGAGTAGATTTTCCAACATTTGGCAAGCCAACCTGAACAAGGAACAATAACTAACATTAAAAAAAAAAAAAATGAGTAGAAAATCTTGTAATACAAAGTTCTCATTTCACTAACTCAGTCAAACATTTAGAAACAAAGAGACAGCAAGTAATCACAGTTCACAAGTTCAGTTCCAATGCACAACAACTATTCTCTAACTCCCACATAAAAATCGGTAAGATGGAAACAAAATCAATGAAGCGGGAATATGATGCTGAAAGGAGAAGAACCCATTTTTGTAATTGGAAAAGGGTAGCTGAGAATAGTGTCAAAATCGAAAATTAGTGGATTTGAAGATGGAAGTAAGAAGTATACAATGCCAATTTTGAGGTGAGAAGAGAATCGACCGAGGATGGGTCGCTCAGCTGGGGCTTCCTTGGATTTGGCAGATTTGGGAGGCATTTTTAGCGGCGAAGGGCTTTGGTTCGATTCCAATGATGAAATGAAGAACAAGAAGAGTGTCTTCGAATCTCTGGTTCGTGGCTTGTAGGGTTTTGTACTAGGGAAAGTGAGTCACTATTCTTCCCATTTTTACGTTTTCTTTTTTTTTTTTTCTTTTTTTGTGTTGATTTAGAGAAAAGGGATGAAAAATAAAAACAAGTATTTGGGGACACTCATATATATTAAAAAGTAATACCAAAAAATTTATCAAAAAATTCTCTTGAATATATACAAAAAAAAGTTATATTATTGTACACCAATTAAATTCTTTGTAAAAAAAAAGTGTTTCCTTTTTTGGTATTACTTTTAATAATAGATACACATTAAAAAATATTAAATTACAATGCAATTTCAATTCATCGACAGCGTAGCCGAATTTTTTACCTTGTTTAATTATAAATTATTATATATGATAATAATTATTCTAGAATAAGTTTATAAAGAAGATGAAGGCGAAACAAAAAAACAACTAACCTCAATTCTAGGAGGGAATGTGAATGTGGTACCATATTTCACTTCAAAACTATTATTAGGCAATTGCTTTTTTCATTTCTATAATTTCTCCAAACATCTCCAATTATAATGGAATCATGAAAATTATCTCTTAAAATATTTACTCTTTCATGACATTAAAAAGTTTACTAGTTATATATATTTTAAAAAACATTAGTGAAAAAGTATATTTCAGAACAAGGATTCAGGAATGTATTCTCTCTGATTTTGGAATACTTAATCCAGACTTAAATAACTTCAAAAGTGTAAAAATTTAAAAAGTTATTTTTGTTATTTCACTGTAACAGGTGAAAAAAGAAACAACAAATGTGCAAAAAGTAAAAGCCTTGTTTTTATTGATTTGAAATCCAAAGTTGATTTTCTGGTTTTCTGGGCATCTGGCCAGCTAGGGCCCATTCTTCCTCTTCACATTTTTTTCCTACTCTCTAAATATAGTGGAAAAAATTATATCACCTTTTCATATTTTTTTTTATTTATTGTTATTTCCGAATTACAAAATTCAAAATACATATTCTTTCATATGGAATAATTGTAAAATATATATAACCATTTTGATATTGACGCACATTGCTTATATTCCGAAATGAAATACATTTTTATATTCTGTAACGGTTATTCTAGAAGGTATCCTTTTTAGAATAGCTATTTTGAAAAATTGGGTGCATACTATTTATATTTTGGAATGGTAAACTTGTTTTTTATATTACAAAATAGAGAGTATATTATCCATGTGTTAAAATATAGTCTAATTTATATAAATGTGTTTTGGAATAGATATTCTGAAATGTAAAAGTATTCAAAATTGCCATTTTGAAATATTAAAAAACTACATTTCAAAATAATCCTCTCGACCTGTAAAAAAATAAATTGACATTCTAGAATATAAAACATTATAAAATGAGATGCACCTAATTTTTGGAATTTATTATTATCTTTTAAATTAAAAGAGTGTAAGAGAACTTTTATTTTACGAGATATAAAGAATGAGCTAAAGTCACGACATCTTTTAGTTTAATAATAATAATAATAATCACTGATAATAATAATGGTAATATTAACAATATTAATAAATAGAAAATAATATTAATAATGATAACAATAACAATAGCTTAGTAGAATCTTTGTTTAAATATTTTCCATCCTTATTAAGATTATTTGTTTTATTCGTGGTCAAAATACTTTTTTGTTTTTTTTTTTTAAGTTCCGTGTCTTTCTATTTTTCTGTGGTCCTTATTTCCATCTTCTTGTCTTTAACTCATTTCTTTCCTTTCGAAAGAATCACTAAACCAGGGGAGATTAGATTTGATCGATAAATTAAAGACGAAAATATTAAAGACTCAAAATATTAAAGTAGCGATCATATCATCCCACTGAAAAAAAAAAAAATCAAACCGCAAATATTTAAACAAAAAAAATACTTTTAACACTTCATGAAATAATTTTTTTAATTAAAACTTAATTCAAAATACAAAAATATATGAAATATTTAAAACCTAATTAACTCAGTATAAAGATAACTATAATAATAAAATAGGTGCCAACTCATTGGACCAATCAATGATTATATTAGCATATATCAAATTCTCTTTCAACCAAAGTCATTGTGCATGTAAGTGTGATTGAATCCATAACACTATAAATTATTTTGCTTCAAAATCAGTTACCAGAATCTTGATTTTTTTTCCTTTGAAAGCATGCACTAAACTGATGCAGACAGGAAATTCTGCATTTTGATTTCGAAGACAAAAAGCACATAATTTATAGCATTGACAAAATAATAACATTCTGTTAAGCTTTGAAGGAGCAATATCCCAAGAATACAATTTCATTGAATACTCAATAAAAAGGAGAGCATATAACAAACTTTGGTACCTGTTTTAGGCAAAATGTCAATAATAACTTGCCCATTGCACTACCATGTATACAAAAATAAGATGAAAAATAGAAATAGTAAACTTGAATAGTTGAATTCAATAAAACAAATAGAAAGAATATGTAAAGCATATATTTGCTATAAGGTCATTCATTCATTCATGATTCTCCAATGCACTGAACTCACTTCTCTTACTCATTCTCATGTTTGTGATCAATACCAACTTCATCTTGACTTGAAGACTCTTGTACCATTTCAAGTCCTTCATCTTTTGGATCCCTCAAAGGATGACTACTATCAGAGAAGGAAGTTTCTGTGGTGTCCATGTTGAGCCAAGCTTCATGTAGTTGCAAGACATACTCCAAATGCCACAACACCTCCCCCATGGTGGGACGGCTCTTTCCATCATCAGCAAGACATTTTTCTGCTATCTCTCCAAACTTGGACAATGATTCAGGACAATAGTTTCCCCTAAGATGAGGGTCAATGATTGTCTCAAGTGATCTTTGCCTTTGCCATCTCATTGCCCATTCTGCAAGATTGATCTGATCTTTAGGCAAGGTGGGGTTTATCACAGCTCTAGCACAAACAACTTCAAACAACACAACTCCAAAGGAGTATACATCTGATTTCTCAGTCAATTGCTGCCTTCTGAAGTACTCAGGGTCTAGATAGCCAAAACTTCCTTTCACAGCTGTGCTAACATGGGTGTGTTCAAAGGCTGGACCATCTTTTGACAATCCAAAATCAGACATTTTGGCTACAAAGTTCTCATCCAGCAGAATATTGGTTGTTTTGACATCCCTGTGAATGATTCCGCGGTCAGCACCTGTGTGAAGGTAGTGCAGTCCCCTTGCAGCACCAATGCACACTTCTAGGCGCTGCTTCCAAGGCAAGGGAGGGAGATCACTCCCAAATAGGTGGCTTCTGAGAGTTCCATTGGCCATGTACTCATAAACCAAGATCATTTCATTCTTCTCTTCGCAGAAACCAATTAAGGACACCAGATGCCTGTGTCTGAGTTTGGACAGCATCTCAATTTCTGTCTCAAATTCAGCCAGGCCTTGCTCAGACTGGGGGTTGGCACGCTTAATTGCAGCCAGAACACCGTCTTCAATCTCCCCCTTATACACCTTACCAAAGCCTCCAACTCCAATCACCAAACTGTCATCAAAGTTGTTTGTTGCAGCATTGATTTCTGCCAATGTAAACCTCTTGCCAACTCTAACTGAGGCCAATGATCCGTATAGCTTTTGGGTTCCAGATGATCCCTTGCCACCCAAAGTGTTGTTAGCAGCAGCCCCTCCATAGAGGAACAATGGTCTCCAACCCTGAGGGTTGTCTTTGGTATCACTTGATTCCTTCCTCCTTCTTTTACAGAAACAGAATACAAAAACTATAAGTGCAACTATAACTAAAGAAGCTACACCTGCTCCAACTCCCACCAAAACAGGTATTGCTGTTGATTTGCTTCCTGAATTGCCACCTATGTCAAACCTCTCAACATAGGCAAGATTTCCATTTCGACTGAGCTTGAAAACCTCCAGACCATTCAAGAGAGCATCAGTTCCTGCAGCACCAGCAGCTGTGTCAGGACCGAGTTGAACCCAAACCGTGTCAATCTTTGATGACACAGGATCAGAATAGTCCAAGTGATATGCTTTATTCATCCCTCCAGCTCGCACAAACACATCAACGTTATCCGCAGCTGTCCTATTGTTTATGTAGATCCTAAATATTCTCTCATTTGCCCTGTCATAAACCAGCTCACAAAAATGCAAACGGATCAAATAATCAAAGTCAGGATCTACTTCAAATTTCCATGACATGTTGAACCTTTTGTCCAAGACTTGAGTGTTGGACATTGCCCTCGCAGTTTCATACACAAGGAGAGGAGCCACCGAAGTATCATTCACGGAAGAATATGTAATGTTAGAACTGTTCTTAATTCCAGACCCAGCATTCTCTATGATCATATATCCAGAATCCACTTCCCAAGTTCTCCAAAGATCAGGATCCTGATTGGACTGAACCTCGGGACCACCGACATTCAGCCTATACATGGTCTCCATCCCATGCCCGGGCAAATTCAAGTTTGCACCACTTCCACCAACCCTACTAACTGAGCCAGCAAAAAGCTCACCCACAATTGGGACAATCTCAATGGCATTGATGAAGCCAAAGGAGCTTCTGGTTGGAACAAACTCAATCACAAGCATATCCCCATTCACAGCCAGAATATATTCTTTGACCAAGAAGAATGAACTAGCATTTCTTCCAGAATTCAGCAAGTTCGTATTCTTGTGGGATATCTTACCAGGAACATCAAACTCCGATAACAGTTTCAGACCATTGACCACAACACCAAATGAGGACTCGTTCACATTGAAGTCGTCAATCACAAAGGGGCAAAAATGGAACCTGACAAAGTAGTTTCCCTGAACATCTTTGATTGTGTAATTCAAAGGAACAGTGAAAATTCTGGCTGTTTTATAGAGAGAATCATAGATTGAACTGCCACTTAATGTAGAAGTGTTAGCAACAACACTGGGGGTGCTTAGGGTGACATTGCTATCAGTGGCCAAATCCCCCACCCATCTTCTACCATCCACATTCAAAGAAGAGTTTGAACCACAATTTAAGAGAATACTCTTTCTTTGAGCATCCACAGTGCTCACTGTCACAGCCACTGCCACAAGAATCAGCACAAAATAGAGTCCCTCCCCAAGGACACTCACCATTATAACAATTCCCCCAACAAGACCTTTTAATTATTTTTTGCAAAAGATGAAAATTTGGAAAGGCAAAGCTAACAAAACAAACCAGACACAGAAAAAAACAATATAGACCCAGAAAGGCAACAATGCCCAATCACAGAAACAATCTCGTATTTCCCAAGATCTTGAATGAGAAACCACGAAAGTTGAAGCCTTTATGGAAAACTAGACAGAACAATCTTCTGGGGCATATGAATGTCTGTTTTCCCACACCATGGGAGACACTACAATACAAAGAGTGGAAAAGAAAAACCCACCTCCAGCTTCAGCTGAACACAATCAATCCTCCAACAAACAGAAACAGCAACTCACAGATCTGGACTTGAAAGGGCAAGGGACCAATGCAAGGAGTGGAAATGCACTATGAATGACAAAAAAAGACAACAACTTAGCTAAGTTGTGATAAGGAATCCTGAGAAAAAAATACTATAAAAACAAAGATGTCACCCAAAATGGGTTCTTCCTTGAATAAACAAACAAGGAAAATCAGAACATGGGTGTGGTTGGAAACAGATGGGAAAAGTTGCTATTCATCTGTGCTTGTTTTTGTATCTTTTACAATAAGCCAAGAATCAGACACTATTGAATAGGTACTTTATCTTTTCTTCTCTTTTTCTAACTCATGTGTCATAATTATTAGTAACAGTTGCCAAGTTTCCCTTCATTTGATTTGACGTCTACAAAAGTTTAGGGTAAACTTTTCCGTAACGAACCAAATTACATTAATTTATTTTCAAATATGTATGAATGCAGAGCTCTATTGTTACATATAGATATTCTTAAGATATTAACTATAAAAGTTAATAAACTTATCACTGTACCTAATATTATATTTACCTTTTCTGTATGAAAATTTAATGAGTTAAAAAATATTTAAATATTATTAATTAATAAGATTTTTACATTGATAGTAGGATTTCAAACTCACGTTTTCTTTCCTCTTTTATAAAACTCCTTTTCTAACTGGGATTAAATTAAACTAAAATATCCTAATTATTGATTCATGAAAAATTAGCAGTAAGATGATAAAAAGAGTGCATTTGAAGAAAACATTAATGAAATTTTAAAACTAAGATATTGGCTATTTTGGGAAGAGAGGGGAAGTAAAATGTTCAAAGAAAATATGAAAGTGGTGTTTCCTCTTTTCTTTATTTAAAAAGTATATTAAATGAAAAATTCAAAGAATATAACTGGAAGAAAATTGGTTAGTACTTGATTGGGGAAATTAATAAGGGGGGAAAGGGGAAGCAGTGATGGATGGGAAGAGTGGTTCCATAATCCATAATTTGTGATGATAGTGCGATGAGATGGGTCACATGCCATTGTCCTCCTATCATCATCTTCATGTCCATAACTCACCTTTCCTTTTTCAATAATTGTTATTCAAAGATAAGTACTAAATATTTATAAAAGATTTATAGGTAAATAGATAAATGTTTTAAAGACATTTAAAAGATATTTATAAGTAAAAGATAAGTATTAAATATTTTTGTCACTCACATTCATAATCTTATTAATATTAGTAGATATTTTTGTTGACTTAACATGAATTTTGTTAGACTTGTATATATCATATATATGATCACCCAAATGTTTAGTAATATGAGAGAGACATTAAATCAAATATTTTGATGATTACAAAGATTTTACAACAATCACTTAAAATTTGAGGAATTTTCTACATAAATATGATATTTAAAAGTGTATGAAATATAATTAACTAGGAGATACATTTCATAAAGCTAACTTGGAAATCAAATAAGAAGTGATATCTTGTTTTACAATACCCATTATTTTAAGAAAAAAACCAAACATTATAATTTGAACTTTTAAATAGATCACTATAATCATTATATAGATACATAAAACGCATTAAATGTTTGCATTTTTAAGACTAAAATTTGTTATTTAATAAAAAATTAAGAAGAAATTTATTAGTGTCACCGAATGCGGTGTCTTATGTTATTATTCCGTACTCAGAGTACCCCTTTAAGGGTCCTTCTAGTTTGCTTCCACATTACCCTTATATTACTATATTATACCCTACATATTTTATATTACCCTCCACTTCAATTATTTCACACTTCCCAATGAATTGGTGAGACTCTTTTTACACTAAGCTCATAAATAGTTCGTAGCAATAAAATAATAATAAAAATTCACAGTTTTTTTTTTTGTTTCCTTTTATTCTTTTAAACAAACATCGAATTTATCATTGCTATCCAGGTACAATGATTCTACCAGCACTTCTATGTTTTAAATGTTTTATTTTGTTACTGGGATACTATATTGAATAAAAATATATATCGAAATAGATGACACTCATTTATTGAAAGTGTCCGTGTTTTATACGAAGAAATGGAGGTTTAAGTTTAATTCGATCTTTCAAAATATATATTTATTTATATATTATAAATTAATGAATTTATTTTAATAAATATATGATTTTTAGTATTTTTTCATAAGAATTAAATATTTATGAATGATCAATAACTAATGACAAAATAAACTTATTAAATCTTGTTAAAATAGATTTATTATTTTAAAAATATATTTTAAATTTAATTTAATTTTATAAAATTAAATTGTATAATAAAATTTGTAATAACATAAATTGATTTTATCTTTAATGGAGGTGAGACCTCCAAAATCTTAACTCTTTAATATTCATAATTTACTGGTGTAGAATATTTTAAAAAAAAAAATTCCAAAATAATCCAACATTTATTAAAAAAAATTATCTTATAATTAATTTAATATTCTAGACGAAAGACAACGATAGAGCATTATAAATAAGAGACATAATATTATTAATTATATATTTTTTAATACTTTATTCATGGCATTATATATACATTAAAAACTAAACTAGTATGAACGTTAGAGTCAGAAAATCATTGTAGGTGTGTTAACTTGAGGAATGTTCCGATATGTTTAAATGTCTTACCTTAATTATATGTTGAAGTGAAAGCAATTCATATAAACACCATTAGTCCATTAAAACGATTTTTTAAAACAAAATAATAACCAACCAAAAAGAATTAAAATAGTCTTAAATGTACCTTTAATATAATATATGTATATTATAGACAATAATATACTAATCAAACTAAAATTTGATAAATATAATTGTTAAAAATGTTTAATTTTGTCAGAAAACAGTCTTAAATACATCCTTAATATAATATACGAGTATTATATACTATAATACACTATTTATGTTATACTTACTATTACGCTAATTATAATATTGTAATTACATATAGTAGAATAAAAATATCAACTCCTTTTAGTTTTAGATGTATAAGTTTTAAGCATATAAATTATTCTTCCAGTAATTTTATGTGGAAAAATTCATAAATAATTGACGTCAAAAAGATTACAAGTTTAAAGCAATTTTTTACATTAGTATATAAATAATCATTATAATGTATTCAATTTATCATCTTGGTCTTTATAAAAATAATTTGATCTTTCAGTTTTTCTAATATAACATTTTACTATTTTTCTTTCCACCATTGAATGACAACCTAGTATACGAAATGTTAAATCATTGTGACACATAATATAATCTAATATTGTGGTGATACATTTTGATGACGTGACATTAATTGCAAAACTTTGACAATTATAGAAATAGAAGTCTACGTTACAAGAATAAAAAATGATAATTTTCCAAGAAGAGAAATTATGTAGTGCATCACTTGCATGAAAAATAGGACCTGATTACGGTTGAATTTTGAGATAAAACAAAGTTGAACTGTATGACGAAAAATCAAGAGTTCGAGAAAGACAAGGTTTGACTGGTTTAAGGATCGATAATATGCTAGTTAGCTCATCAATTAATAATAAGCATTGTTTGATGTTGAATGATACATCTCAATCACTAATAGAAATTTGTCGGTGACTTTTTCTATACACTAAAATATCTTTTGATCAATAATAATAAGGGACAGTCTATTTCAAAGACAAAATAATTGATTTGATTTATTAACAATATGCTGCTATCTCTAATATGATAAATTATTAGATTTAAAAAATATAAATTATATGTTATGAGAAGATTAGTTAAAACCAGAAGAACAACTCCTATACGACTCCTTGTACATAAACTACATATTATAAAAATTAAATACCGAAAATTGAACTAAAAATTTTCTACTCAGAAACCCACACACTGTTGCATGAAACACACATGACCACTGGGTTTGACTGTTACAAAAATAACGTGGAAATGAGAAGTCGTTATTTTTGTCGTTTTGCCATACATCCTTTTATTCTTTTGGTAAATATGAAAATGAATGGAAGATACTGTGTTTGAAATTTAGTAGAAATTGATTCCAAAACTGTCAAAAAGATGCAAACCTGATAACATTTCAGATTTTTTTTTTTACAGAACCAATTATCCTTACAATATAAAGGATCAAGACTTTTTCTTTTATCCTTTTTCAATTTCCACTCTTTTCTTAAAACTAACTAATCAATATTTTTATCTATTTTCTTCTTTTCTTTTGCTACCTACCTATTTTCACAGCCTCTATTTCTTTTCTCCCTAGTAAACTCTAAGGTACATGTCTCTGTCTGTCACAAAACAGATTCAAGTGAATTTTTGTACATAGAAAACACATAGCTACTACCTGCACTTTAGTCATCCCTAGCTCACATGTCCCATCTAGAGAAGGATCTCAAGAAGTGCATGTGAATAAACAATACACAGTAACGGTAATAACCATTTTAAACACAATTCACTGAATGCCAAAGAATATCATATACTTGTGCCTATAACCCAAAAGTATCAATAAGCCATGTAGAAACTCGTTAAAAAAATGTACAAAAGCTAATAAATTAACCCATATGGAAGGCAAAGTAAGAATTACAAGGAGGCAAATTTGTGATATACTAGAGTCAACCAACCAAAGCATGTCTCCTAATATGATACAAAATCCGTGTTAGCAACTGGACAAGTTGTTGGTTCTTTGGTGTTGCTGTTTTCCTCAAAATGTGTTAAGGAGAACAAAAACCCAGCAGCTACACATCAGCCAGCTGCTATATTATGTGAACAACTGTACAACTTGTTACCTGTATTCATTGGAAGATTTGCACATAACTCCTAAATGTAGCAATTTAACACAAGACAGCATGGACTAAAATAATTTATGCAATATCATCGCCATTGCTCTGCAGTTATAGACATGAGAAATTGAACCCAAAAAAATGAAAAAGAAATCGAACTACCAGAACTCTAGCATCTCTGATCTCTGTATATGTGAAAGAAGAAAAAAATGAACCAATTAACACTATGGTGGTGCTCCCTGAAAAGTTACTTGCAGTCTTCACATCCAGTGTGGTTGATCAACGATCATGTGGGGACTTGCAGATCATGATTTGCTTATCACGATTCTGGGTCTAACCAATCCAGAGCGTGGAAAGATAGTTTGTGTCAACAGGGTGTCTGTTAATTTACCTGGCCAAAACGTACAATTAACCAAGTTTTCTAGAGTCTCCACTCAGTTCTCTTCTTACAAGCTCCAAAATCTCAATAATCTGCAAAATGAAAAGTCAAACACTTTGTCTTTCAAACAAGTAGAAAATTCAATTGAACATTATGCCTAATAATGTCTAATTCAGATGTTCATAATTAATAACAAGAAAAAGGAGTAGTTTAACGTGATGAAAGGAGCTATTTTGACCGTTAGATTGTGCATGAATGACCAAGAAGAGTACTAGATAAGAACATGAAGTCATTTGACTTTTTTAAGTGGTTATATGACTAACGTAATTTTGAATCTAGACTGACCATGTATGAGGTTTGCTCCATTCATAAATCTACCAAACTACCAAACGTAATTAGTGTATGTAACTCCATTCATAAATCTACCAAACTATGACTGAAAATGACTATTCCATTGCATCTCAGTTTACTCCATAGTATACTCAAAAGATATGGAAATGCCATTTCGTATATCAAATGTGAGCATCCCAAAATAAGAGAAATTTCCAGATCCTCTCTACATTTGAAGACACTATCAAATGCAAGGAGGAACAAGCCCTGGTTATCCCAATGGTACAATTTCCAACTCTGTTCACTTCCACCAGGTCTTGTTCTTAGTTTCCTCTGGTGAGCCCTAATTTCTTTAATATCTCATTTTTTTTTACCTCCACACTGCGATTACCTTGATTTCTTAGTTTAATGAAGGCCTTGATTGTTTTTCTGTTTAGGGGAAAAACTGATAACAAAATTATTATCTGCAGTATTGAGTGCAAAAGAGTGATATTCTGTGGGGAAAAAAAAGCAAGCCAGTGAACATTTTAGATTGTACCCGTAATCAATGTAGATCGTCATAAACCAACCTTCATTTTTAGGACTGAACATTTTAGAACATACCTAACTTAATCACAAAAGCTAGTTTAAGAGACGGGCAAGTCATGTAAGGATTATTCTTGGCCATTTTCTAACAAATGCAGAACATTTCAACAATGATAAATATGAAAAATATCATATTAAACACACAAAATTTGCTAGATATTCTGTCCCCAAAACTAAAGACAAACTTCAGGGATTTTCCTTCAACAACATAAAGTATTTATTGTCTCAACTCAACAAAGAATGGAACAGTTGCTTTTAAGATCCTTAAAATTGGTACAATGATAAGGAGAAATAACCAGGAAGATAAATAGAATCTTTTAAGTAAAATCGCATATATTGGCATTATACACACTATGACGAAGTACAAAGTTTACAAACATTAAAAACATGTGCAGAAAGCAAAAGGTTCTTACCCCAGGGTAATGCTGCAGTATGGGTGAATAATGATCAAGTGCAATGTATATTTTTTCAAGGAGCCTAAGAAGAGTATCTACCTCATCCCCCAAAAGATCAACCTGAAACAACAATTAAATTTATATCAAATATAGGTGGGTGGACCAATTACAAGACATGAGGATTAAAATAGAGTTAAATTAAGCACCCCAAACACTTAGGAACCCTTCCATAAAAGCTAGCTTAGAGAACCAAACCACTTAAAAATTCCACAAAGAATCTTATACTACTTAATGTGGGACTTAAAAACCCATAATACCCAAATTCCTACCATTGTACCGTTCCTAAGAACCAGCATCTTGGTGGCTAACACACCAGGACACTTAACCTTTCTGGACAGCCCCTTCGTGAGTAGCCTGCTCTGAGGCACAAACAACCAACTATGATACCAATTGATAGCACCAGAGTACTTGGGAAACCCCTTTCTTAAAAACTAAATAAGGGGAGAGAACCAAGACACTTAAATATTCCACTGCATACCTCGTACTACTTACTCAATGTGGAACTTAGGCATCTCATATATCCAAGTAGTTCAGAAAATAATGTTCTCTAGATGAAACTTATATATCTTTTCGAGTTGAGAACTAACTGTATCTCAAGAATTTTACGGCATAAACCCTATAGGCTGATTCACTCATACACAGGCCCTGATTGCAATCTAGTTGGTTTTCCACACGGTCTCTCTCTCTTACGGTGCTACTACTAGGTATCATCACAAGCCACATGTACAACTCATTTGAACCACCCATGTGACTTCTTTTTTTGCCCATGAGAGCACAAAGATTGCTTGAACTCTCCAACAGCTGCTAAACCGATACCTTGTAGGGTCCACTAGTACTATCTAATAATGATATTCAAGGATATCAACCTGCATTGGAGCAATATAGGTTACACTTAACAAATAAAGTAAAATTCAGAAACACATATACCTAATCCAATGTTTCCTATAGCATCATGAGAAAAGTGAAAAAGATCACATAATGTGTTAGATTAGATACCTCTGTTTCAGCCTTTGCAAGATCAGAAGACCTTGTTTCTAGCCGTTGCTTGTACACCAAACCCACGGTTTTAAGTACGTTGGCTTGGTTATTGATCCACCGAAACTCAGATCTTATGTTATCAAGCCTGAAAAGATTATTACATACATGACTTGGTTCTAGCGATATTCACCTCAAGGATTTGAAATTGAATTTTAAACAATAGCAAAATTGACATTAAAAACTGCTTGTTAAATATGAGGATAAAAAATAAGAAATTAAAACATATTGGTTTCTTCAAACAATTTGAGCGGTTAACAGTTAACAAGACCAAGTTGAAATCAAATATAAACTTCTGACAAATATATTTTACTCAAATGAGAATTTTTTCTTGTTTATATAGAACACCTCCAGCTTGTACATATTCTGAAATCATGAATGGACACAAATAAAAGCTTTGTATTTGTATTTGTCTTAAAAAAATTAATAAGTTTAAAAACAAAAATAACTAAGTTAATTCCCAATTATTCCTTTAATCAATAGAAGCAGTTATAGAAACATAAGTTTATGATAAATTAATGTGTTATACATAAAAGAAGGACCTCGACACAATTAATACATACCTCAAACGATTTCTTGAAATATCTTTATTTACTCTAGCTTCAAAATCAGTAATCATTGTCAACAATTTATGAATGAGATTAATGGTAGATTCCATTTGCATCCTAGTTTCCCTTTCTTTTGCCTCACTCAAATTTAGTGCTTCTTGTTGTTTTTGTGTAAGAGCAAAATGTACTCTTCTTTCTTCTTCAATTTCTCTAAGTTTGCTCGTTCTTTGTTCAATACTTTTATGCAGCTGATGCATTTGCTCCTCATATTGTTTAATTTCCTTCAAAGCTGCAACCAGGTTACCATTAGTGACATCCAATTCTTCACTTTTCTCTTCAAATAATTTATGTTGTTGAGCAATCTCAGCTCTTAAACTGTCAAGTTGTTCAGAGGCAAACTGCATTTTTTGTTTCTCTTGAACCAAAGCATCTTCTGCTCCTTTGATTGACTTCTCCTTTTCTTCTACAACTGATTTCAATGTAAGCACTTCATATTTTAGCTTCTCCTTCTCAGAAATTTCCAATTTTAACGCTTCATCTGCATTCACCAAAGTTTCTTTAAATATAATATGATTAATATCCAATAGCCCTTGCATCATAGTTGACTCCATTTCTGCTTCCTCAATTCCCAACCCAATAGAAGCTTGAGCACTGAGGGAAGCTTCTTGGAATAATACTTCATATATTTCTTGCATGAAACTATTCTTCAGATGTAATTCTTCGGTGCAGCATCTAAACTCGCTAACAATACCTTCAAAGAAACATTTATATACATCTTGAATAACTGAAACTTGAGAATGTGCATCCCCTATACCATCCTCAAGCTTCTGAACGGTTTGTAACAAATTTTTCTCTATCAATTGCTTCTGTGACAATTTTTCCTCTGCAGCAGAAAGCTGGGAAGAAAGACTCCCAAATTCCTTCTTCTTATCTGATAGAGTGTCCTTCAGTTGATGATTCTCAGATTCTAAGAAATCCAATCTATCCTTTAAACTGCTAAGAGATTCAATGTTTTCACTGAATTGATGTACTTTCTCATTTCCATCAAGTATTTCATTCAATTTTGCGAGGGCGTCAGGGATTTTTTTCTTCAACAGCTCAAACTCCTTGTCCTTCTTCAGTGGAAAAGAAGAACCTCTTTCTTTCAAAAGTTCACGCCTCAGGCGAAAATTCTCTTCAGTCTTCTCTTGCACCTGAGATTCGTGGTTTCTTCTCATTTTAGTAATATAAGTAATCAAATCTTCTTTAGACATGTGCTTTAGTGAGGCTGAATCCAAATTCTCAGGCTTGTTAATCTTCGACTCCTCCTGTTTGCCATTCTCTTCCATAGTTGAGGGTGACAAATCATCAGTGGAAAGCTTCACATGGAAATGATCAACCCTCTTATTATGACACCATTCCTCAGCATTTTCCAAGGATCCATGAGAAAGAAGGTGTCCGGTTTCAGAAACAGAGAGTGTTTTAAAAATTGAATCTAATTCCTCACGCAAACTTGAAATATCTTTATATTGGTTAAAACAATTTCTACTTTCAGAGTCATAAATATCCCACAGTTTCTGTTCAAACTCCTGCTGCAAACCCCAGATACCATTGCTGATCACCATCCGTTCAATTTCTGATCGAAAGTCCTGCTCCTGCTGCCATTCAGAAAGTGATGCTTTTGATAACTGATCCATGACTTTCATTCTACAGCAGACACTGTCTATGGCATCTTTTAGACTTTCAACAGCTTTATCAACATAAATCCATTTTTCTGGCATATTCTCCTGCAGAATACCACTTAAACCCACCAAATCGGAACCTGAACTAATTCTTCTGCCGGAACTAGCCCCCTTAATTTTATTTATTTCTTTCTTGAGCTGACTTAACTCCTCGTGTACTGCAGTTTGAAGACTGTCTACAGACATTACATATCTATGAGACTCTACAACGCTAGCTGGAAACTGATATGCGGCGGCTTCATGGGGTTCATGATGATGCAATGAAGACCAGAATGCCTTAGTTTCATCTGAACCCACATGAAGCCCATGTAGCATTTGCTTTAGCCCGATCACCTCCAACTCTTTCTCAGTGATTCGCTCCGCTGCCTGTTCCTCAACAGCATTAACCATGCCCTTTATGACTGAATCACTCACCATCCTAGATATTATCAGCTGCTCATCCACATCCGCCAGAAAGGACTCCATTTCCTCAACTATATCAGTGTGATCATCCACACTCTCATCCTCTTTACCATTATCATACATCCTTTCTTTACCATTATCATAAATCTTTTCACCACCCTTCATAACCGCAACGCTCTCCATTGCCACTTTTCTCCTCTATAAACAGGAATCAACAATTTGGGGCCATTTGAAACACAAGCTCAAGGCAAACCCTCAAATCTAACACACCACCTGCCAAAGTAGGAAACACATTCATAACAATTAATAAACTTGACAAACAGAGCCATAAAAAGGGCTAGTAATACAAACCTCGACAATAATTATTTTGAGCAAATTCCCTAAGATTTCCTCTAATTTCTATATATCTCTCTTTTTTCAACTCGTATACTAATCCCCTTAACTGATTGTAAAACATTACAGTGACACCTCTTATAAGTTACACTCCCTTCTTAATAAATGGAAAAAAATTGTGATATCCTATAAGGGAGGTTATTGTAACCTTTACAAAACAGGAAATAGTGCGCAATCTTTAAAAGACCACAGCCGTCATGTAATTTACTCAACTATTTACAAATTGAACAAAAGTTCGGTAACTGCTATGACCCCAGCCACCCTCCAAAAAAAAAAATCAAAACTTCACTCACACCCTTTCATTGTTGATCACTTCCAAAATCATTGAGACAAAATTCAACAATCAATAGAACAAAACAAAAGTCAAAATTCTGTTACCAGCATAATTTTCTGAACTAAAAAACGACCCATGAGCTGAAACTCAAGTGACACTAAAAAATTCAACGTTCAGTGGGAATTAACAGGAGCTCCAATGCAGGTGAAAGGACACAGAACCAGTCGAAAACAGAGAGAAAGAAAAAAGAAGAAAGGGCGTGATAAACTTACAGGGGAGAATAAAGGAGGAATCTTGGGGCGTAGGAGGGTGAATTAGGAGACAAAAGAGGAAGTTGGAGAATCCCGAGGTAGCAGGAAAACGTGTGGAAAGAGGAGGAGTGGAGGTGGGGGCAGAGTTGAAATGGGTAGTGGCCTTTTCTAGGGTTTAGGAGCAGAGGAGCAGCAGAAGAGAAGAAGGTGGAAAAGTTGCAGAAGCAAAGATTTGATACGAGCGGGAGAAGGGTAAGTAAAATACACCCTATTTGACCTCCAAATTACAACTTCACGTTTCACTATGTATTCTTTATTATTTATTACTATTAATTATTTAGCAAAAACATGGTGTTACTATTAATTACTATTATTAAGTATTCTTTATTTCTGTTAAGTTCACTTTACTATTTATATCTATTCATTTATTTTTATACCAATATTATAAATTGTATAGGTAACTAAATAATATTACAAATGGATACTATGATAAATAACAGTTATATAAATTATGTTTTAAATTTATATTGAATAATTTAAATTATGAATAAAGTTGTTTTAATTACTGATTATTTGTTTTCAAAGTTGATTGACATTGAATTTAGATACAGAGATTAAACAAAATAAAAGGAACCAGCATCTAAGTGGATCCAAAACTGAATTTTAATTCCTTAAACAACCAAAAATATCTTGTTATTAAATTAATTTAGTAATTTAAATTATTAAATTAATAATTTAATAAAATATATTAAAAACAGCCAATTGAGATAATCAACACGTTTACTCTGACAACACATTTTCCTTCCATTTTTCAGTTTTACCTATAAATCATAAATTTGCTTCCTACTTTTTCTTTAATTTAATGAATATTTTCAAATTTTTGAATAAAAACAATAAATACCTTTTTTTGTACGTTGATACGACCTAAGAAGTTGAGCTTGGTTAACAATGTACAGATTTTGAATAAATTGTTAATTAATTTATTATATATTGATTATGATGATAAAAGTTAAAGTGGCAGAGAATATGTGCGTTCGCCCACTTTGTTTGTACATGGCTAAGACTAAGTAAAGTTATAATTGTAATTATATTTTATTGATGGAGATTGGTTAGTTGGTTGGATATGAAAGTGATAGTGATTAGTGGGTCAAGAAATTCCACACATTATATAGCTGTCTGCCAACACATTTTTTACTATTTAAATAGTTTTTTTTTTTCTGTTATCTCTATAAATATTTTACTGAAAAATAAGTATTTATTATGTTTTTTTATCCTAATAGTAGTCAACTTGAACTTGAAATCCTATTTACGAGGTTTGAGACTATTTTATTTGAATTACCGTGTTAATATAATGTAAAAAATCTATTACTTTAATAATGAACTCTTATGCTCCAATTGTGATATTTGAGTTATTGATATTGGGTTGTACAAACTCAAAAAATTAAAGAGCTAAATTTGCATTATTATAATGTGAGAAACAATAGAGCAATTGAGTGAGTGTGTTTATTTCATTTTAATTCAACCATTTTCATAGTAAAAATGAAAAACAAAATACTTTTAATTAGTTGATCTTGTAGACAAGTTAATTATTGAAGAAAAATGTTATTTGTTTCTAATGGTATTTTTTTTGTCGTGAAAACAACTATTTTTATATCACAATAAAATTAAAAAATCCCATCGTACCTATTGTCCCCACAATACATGCATACAAATTATTTGTTGAGCAATGATGGTCACATCATTATCATCATGTTCTATCTTGTTGGTTAATGTTTCAACTTTCAACTTTTACAAATTTTATTTTACCATCTTTGACTTTTGCAAAATGTTAACATGTAATTATCATCCATTAAAAATATATCATAATATTATTATTATTATTATTTTATTTTTATTGTGTCACACATGTTATTAATTACATATAGTATGGGGAAATGGAAAAAGCTTGAGTATTATAACTATTATTTGAAAAAAATACATCCAAATAATTATTAGATAATATATTTTTAATATTTTATTTTATTCTTAAATTTAGATAAAGAAAACCCTCTATTTTTCAAAATATTGTCAATTTATTTAAATATTTTTTTAATTTAAAGATCTGATTATCAAAATTGACGTAAAAAGTATATTATATTTAATTTAAAAATCATATTTATTTTAATTAAGTGACGAAAATTTATCTAAATTTTCGCTGTGATTTTTTTTAAATATTTTTTATAAAATTATTAAATATTAATATTTTTTATCACCATCAATTATATGAGATTAAAATTAGTTATTTTAAATTTGATGAAAAGTATTTAAATATCTTTCAAAGTTAATTAATTTTAAATAATGACATAGAATGAAAAGAAATTAAAAAGCATAAAAGGCTGAAAACAAATTCACCAGGTGATATATGTTTTTTTTTTTCCTACACTGCATCCCGTAAAAGATTAAAATATATTTCCAATCATACCATTTTTGTCCTCATAACCACTACTCCACCTTTGTTTTTCAGGGATTCTTTGAGGTGTTGAAGAATAGAGAAACTAAAATATTGAATTTAGTAGAAAACTTATTTTAGAAAGTTTATTATGGAAAATATCATATATATTTTGTAAAGTTTGTTCTAAAACTATTTTTCTATTTTTCAAAAATTTTGTTCTAGAAAAATTATTTCAAAAAGTTGATTCTAAAAATATTGTTCCAAAAAAATATATTTCAAAAATCTTCTTTTAGAATGCATTTCATATGTTCTATAAAACTTATTTCAAAAATATTTCATAAAACCTGTTCTGAAAAATTAAAAAAAAAAATAGCTTCAAAAAATTTTTAGAACAAATATTTTGAAATTCATTTTTATGAAAAGTGAAATAGTTATCTTGAAAATTATGGAAGTGCAATTAGAAATTATGAGATTACAGGAAGAAAAGGCAGCGATAGTTGTCATTTTCAAATGATATATGCCAAACTTTTTGACCTAATGGAATCCCAAGTTTTTGCTATTTTGACCAATTTTTGGGTGACAGAATCCAATGTTTAATGTGTTAGTGTTATATGACGAACGCTTGGAATGAAAATTTTTACTTTTCAGTGTAAATAGCCACACGTTAATTATTATTTTGTGTATAAGAAACCGATGTTAATTATAATTTATATATATTAGCTACTAAGAAGTTGACTGTGATAGATTATTTCTATTTTAAGGATCATTTTACAACATCTTAATTAATTGAGTTTTAACGTGTCATAAAACTTTTAATACTTTTTGCAGCTTTTATTTAAATTTAACATATACACATTTAATTAATATTTTATTATATTATTGACAAAATTACGTATTTTTAAGATAGAGATATATTTGTTTTATTTTTATGTGTGTCTTAAATCGTTTATCACCATACTTTAATACGAAATGTTATAATACGTCTCTTAAATTTATGAATAATGAACGGTTACTAAATTTTTAGAGATATAAAATTGTACTCAAGTTGACGAGTCAACTGAATGGATTGGTCAAAATTCTGATCAGAAGCCATGGAATGTTCAAAGATTACTATGTAAAGATTGTAGCTGAGACATAACTTCCTTTCTGACTTGATCTCTTCTTATTTTCCCTGTGGTAGTCAGTGGAAATGGCTTTTTCCATGCAAGAAACATTTTTGGTATCTTAAACCTGAAAAAGAGAATCAAAAGAAATCATCTTTTGCTTCCCTCAACCAAGCTACCAAAGTGTTCAATTACAAACATGGATTTTGGAGAAATACCTGCTCAACTGATTTTCTATACAATGTAGCTGCAGATTCTTTCTAGATAGATTAAACTCTTCATTTGAGACAGTCAACTGCTCTGACCATTGCCAATTTTCTCCAAGTTGGATACATGCTGCTACCATCTCTGTTAGTTGAGCATCTGGGATTCCCACAACAACAACACTTGCAATCCCTGGATGTTGTAGTAGAATTGCCTCAACCTACTTCAAACAAATAATATATGTTCACTCTTCCATGGAGTTGTAAATACCATAAATAAAGTGAAGACAGGCATTTAACTGAGCAAAAGAAGCAAGAATTGATGAACTTCTCAACATGCAAAACATAAATGTTTCATATTAAGTATAGTTATTTTTCTTACATTACTTGTATAAGTCTGAAATTTCATTTCTAGATGTACCATTGGTTTATTTAAACATTGGTTGCATGGGATATTCTAATATCCTGCTTTTATAAATGAATGTTCTACATCTCACAATGAACGTAGTTGGAAAGTTATAGCCTTAGTTGAATGGATCTTGATGAGTGAAACCATGTAATGATATAGTTTGCATAAGCACGACACTTCCATGAACGGAAATGAATGAACTATTATAACCCTTCATGGAAAGGTAGGTCTTATTTTCATTTTCTTTATGTACACACGAGGCTTTTTGCCCTCATAGTCAAAATTTAAGAAAGAAGAGGAGGAAGATTGCATACTACAATTAAATTTATATAGAAGCACTCAAATAGATTTGAATTAACTAGCCTTTTCTGATTGTTTTACTATCTTAATTCATGCAATTATGATCCACTTTGATTATTCATGATATGAGAACTAATTCATCCTTTTGAAGGATAATAATTTGTAATAAAGCAGCACATTCCTTTGGTTTAAATTAGTTCTTTATGATAAGGTAATCAAGTTAAGTGACAGTTCTATTACCTCTTCAGGGTAAATGTTCTCCCCACCACTCTTGATTCGACCATTTGTTCGACCAAGAAGCCACAAATTACCATAATGATCAATTGATCCAATATCACCTGTGTCAAGCCAGACTTCATTGTTTGGACTTAATGGATTTGAGTGAGTTTCCCAATACCTAAGCATTATGTGTGGTCCTCTAGTTAGAATTCTCCCAATTTGACCAGAAGCATCTGTGCTTATCTTCAGTTCTACATGGGGTGCAGGCTTGCCAACACAAACACCTTGTGGCTGCTCAATAAACTTGGATCCTGCCACATGAAATGCTTGAAGGGACATGTTTGCCTTTTCATCCATTGGATCATACAGTGTCAGGAATGTCAATGAAGAACATGTCTCTGTCATCCCTTTCATAAATGAAACAGACAAAGGCTATAAGACCAGACCAGTGAATTTCCATCTATTACGCACACGAGAACTAGAGAAATTTTAAAATGGTCAAATTTCAGTGGCCATCAGACGTTATAAATTCTTGTCATTTGGTATGTTGTTTTGAGTAAACATATACTGATAAAATAAAAGAGGAGAGAAGTTTTGTCAGTGAAAAAACAGAAGCACACGTTTTTCAATGTACACATAACTGTTTGTTTGGTTGTCTTTTCCTTTGGTTAAGGCAATGTTCTCCAGCTTACTAAATCAAACCAGTGATTTCATACATACTGATTTGGGGATGCTATTCCTTCATCATGTTATTGCAGTAGAACAAATACTCCCAGTACCTATTAACCCAGCTAGGTAGGTAAAATATGAATCAATGGCTTTCCAATATCTCATAAAGCAGCTTGAAGTAGGAAGATGGTCAAACTAGGCTACGGCCATATTTCTGGTGACTAAGTAGGAGATAAACTTTAAATAGCTCTAAATGAAATTCCTTGAAAAAATATATTTATCTAATGGCAGGACCAGATTTCTGATTCACCATGGGCTTTTAGTGCTACATACAGTAAACTGGGATCTTAATAAAAAGAAAACATTAAGCACTGGGAACAGCTGCAAGGGATTTCAGTTTCTTGGCACATTGGTTCAAATTAATGGGGCTTTCAATAAGCAGTGCCTTGCTATAATCTTTTAACATGGAATTAAGTATATCATAGATTTGGCTTCGGATATGGTTCATTTGACTGTTCCACCGTTAAATTGATTACTTGAAGTGTGTATCCAATTTGTTTCACAGGTCCTGCTGTAAATTACTTGTTCTAATCATGATCTTGATTGTTGGCTAAATATTTTGCAATTTCTTCCGTAAGTTCTTACTTTCCTTTTACCTCTTTTCCCTTAATTTTGTATCTTCTCTCTCTAGATTGTTTATTTATATATTTTTCTTCTCATAGTTTCATAGGTTTTCTTATTCATATTGTCAAGAGTAAAAAATCTATCAACCTAAAAGCACTTACATGCAAAAGTATGTTAATACAAGTGCAATTTCAGATGCAAGTTTTTACCTTCTAAAATTAGACAATAAAGTTTCTTCTAGCCAACATGGGGATAAGAAAGACCTACCATAAGCTGAAATAAGTTTAGCTTTGTGAAAGAATATGCCAGCGTCCTTGATGAGCTCATGTGAGAGGCTTCCACCCCCATTAAGTATTTTCTTGACAGTTTCTCCTCCTTTCCATATCAGTTTTGGCCTAAAATTATCAGAATAGCAAATTTAGATTGATAAAGTTGTAAAAAATGTATTCACAAAATCTAAGGTAAGAAGATAGCAAAAGATTTATGCAGAAGAACTGCTAGCATATTAGACACAAAAAGGATGAAAGAGAGTTTGATCCATAACACCTGACATCTTTATAACATTTATCTTGAGCAACTAACATATAATCTCATTTTACAGCACGTTAAAAGATTGCAATGCTAATTTAGCAATATTTACTTTGTGATTGTTAGGTTCTTCCAAGAGAAAATACCGGAGAGATTCTGCATAAATAAGTCATAAGTATTTCATATAAGAAAGCTATGACACTATTTTTAACTCAAAACCTTAAGACAATAGGTAGGTGTTTCTTTTTCTTCAGGCTTATTTCTATCCAATGTGAAACAAAACTCATACTTGGAATCCTAGTGGTGGTAATCTTTGTTTCAGAAAAGGACAAAGTTTTGTTCTTATTGACACTGGAATATACCTAATTACAGAGATCAGACTGGCCATTATTGCAGGAACTGTGATAAAAGATGTCACTGCATATTGCTCTATGGCACCAACAGCTGATTCTGAATCAAACTTTGGCATCAAGACATGACAACCTCCAACCATAAGCATGGTCATGGCTGATGACAAGCCACCAATGTGGCATAAGGGAGCAGTATGCAGATAGACCTGTAACAGAACAAATGGCATCAACATGGAAAACTTAATCATCTTTCAGCTGGATTTACTATGTATCTTGCAAGTTGTAAAATCTTAGGATCCGTATCCTCTAAAATAAGCAACTTGCTTTCGAGTGTACAGTGAGAAATCTCAGTCGTTGATGAGAAAATTAACAATCAATATTGTGCGCACATACTTAACAAATTATTCATGTTATGGGATATCAATCATTGATTTTCTCATCAATGATTGAAATTACTTACTTTTGTCTTTTCTCACTTAAGAGAAGCCAAATTCAAAATCTTAATATTGACAGTCTCATTGTAACACGGAATGGCATACATCATCTTCATTGTAGCCAACTATGGCAATCTTGGCTAAGGATTGTATGATCAGAGCTCCATGGCTTAGAGTGACTCCCTTAGGCTTTCCCGTAGTTCCTAGAGTCAAGAATACAACCATTTCAGGAAACAACAAGATATATTTTATTAGAAATTGACACCCCTAGAATAATATTTAAGCAGTAGCACATACACTACTACTAAAAAACCATGGCAGTGGTGTTGAAAGGGGCCTCCTTCAGTGGAATAAAAGATTTATATATGTCATCTATATTTCAAACTCCTAATTATCTGCAACTAACATGTAAATAGCAATTTTGGAAATATTGATTTGAATATTTCTTTTCAAACTCCTAAAATCAATTTTTAGTTCATTGAGCAATAACTAAAAATCTTACAGCTCCTTTTCACTTTCTACCTCAAAAATAGTCTGCTCCAGTGCCCGTATTCACAGTTCACACGTAAATCAATCCAAAAAATTAAGTCCACTTAGTTAAACAAGTTTCTATTTTGCAGATGGAATGGAACCAGTATGACATACAAAATAGTTATTTTCATCAATCATATATGAAATTCATTTGGCAGGGCAAATTATTCAATCTAACTTGTAGTTTGTTAGTGAATTAGTTCATTACATGTGTAATTTGAGATAGTACCCAAATTATTGCCTTCTATGGAGGGTTTTTTTCTATTTTCCTTTATGTAGCTTAACAACTACATGATTTCTTCCAAATAACCTGGATTTCATTTGCAACTTCTCTCTGCAACCAAAAATCTTCCTATCTTAGTAGCAACAGTTTTCATCCAAAACTTTTCATAAATGGTCTTAGAATCTTGGTATTCCGTTCCAGTCACCACTAAATTCCCTGCCCGCCTTACTTCTCTACCAAGCCCCAAACCACAATCAATTGGAGTTCTGAGGAAAAGTAATTGAGTGAAAATCTTGAACCTGAAGTAAAGCATATTATGACAGTGCCTTCAGGTGCCCATGAGTAATCAAACGGTTCAAGCTTTACAGGATGCCTCTTAATCATTTCTGGAGTTAACACTGCAAGACAATAAAATCAATAAGTTACAAAGATTATTCAAGTGAAAAAAGGTTTCATGTATATTTTTCACAATGGTGACTAAGCACCCAGTAATGTTCCTACCGTTCCACTTAGTAAAATCTATGGAAGAGGAATCCAAAAAAACATGCCACTTCAGAGATGGAATATCATTTTGCTGGAGATTTGAGTACCATGTGTAACTGCTGTCGTCAGTCACTAACAACACTGGCTTCACTGCAGCCAATGCTAATCTTGCCTCTTCAAAACTCTGCAGGAAAGAAAATTGTTTTAAAGCATAACTTTATGATTGGTATATGAAACAGATTGTGATAGAAGAAAGTGCAGATAAAATAAGAGAAAAATACACTTTTAGTTCTTATACTTCTAGTCAAATGCCGTCAGTCTTTATATTTTCACATTGATGAATGTAGTCCTCAAAAAATCATGTGAATTTAGTCCTTCTTAATCTAAAAACCATGATGAATTCTTTTGAACACAGGGCTAAATCACATGTACTTTTAAAGTTTGAGGACCAAACTTGTGGTATGAAGTATATGGACCGTGGCCATGTTTGGCTGTAACTATGGAGACTAAAAACAATTTTTCCCAATAAGGGAAAATAACAACCAGTAGAAGGCTGAATACATATTAACTTTTAAGGTGAACTAGTAATGAACGATAAGAAGGTGAGTTGAACATTGCTCTGAAATACCATATTAGCATCAAGATGGTTTCAAGATCATACCAAGTTTTTTTTTTTTTTTTTTTTTTTTTTTAAAAAAGGAAAAAAAATAATTTAAAATTTTTTATAAAATTAAAAATAAAAAAAAAAATAAAAAAAAAAATTACAAAACCAATTATAAAATAAAAGAAAAAAAATAAAAAAAAATAAAAATATTATTTTAAAATTTTTTGAAAAAAAAATATTAGAATAAAAATGTTTTTAAAATCATACAAAGTTTTTTTTTTTTTTTTTTTTTTTTTGAAAAAAGGGAAAAATACCAAGTTAAAAGTAGCAGACAAGTCAGAGCTAAGCAATCAAGTCTACAGAAAATTTACTCACCCATCTATAGTTCAGAGGAGCAGCTATTCCTCCAACAAATGCAATGGCTAATAACCATTCCAGATACCTATCACTGAAAAAATAAAAATAAAAACTCTACTCATCATCCACAAAAGTAAATTAGCAATAACCATACACCTTTTAGGATAGGATCACGTGTTTATAAAGACAATCCTTTGTTGTTGCAAGGGAATTACTGCCTCCTAGGCCTCTCGTAAGCCATAAGAAACAACATAAATAACAAATATAATATTTTAAATCACCTAGAACCTTTGCATAAACAAAGCAAAAACTGCAGGTAAAAACAGTTCATAACGTATGTATTGTCTTGCTCGAGTACATTCAATTGTAAACGAGAAAAAAAAGCAACACACTCATTGAATATTTTTAATGTAGTTTTATTTTTAAATAAAATCTTATACCGGTCTCATTTAATAAGTGGGCTTCTATCTGTTTCCAGGATCAACATGGCAATTTACAATATAACAATGAAAAAATGTCAACAGATTGAAAAAATGTATTTGTAGATGTAGACTTTCCACAATATAAATTTATTGATTGTTTGACCTTAATAAGGAAAAGCTCGTGCCCATGTCATCATCATCTCAAATCCTCAACACAAACCACAAGGAGGGGGCCGAAGAGTCAAATTGAAACGAGAACAAAACAAAATCACAACCAGTGCTGTGCTTGGTCCAAAACAAGAAAGCATAAAATTCTGGTAGAAATTCAAGTTTGATTTATAAGTTCATATTGGGTAAAAATGACTAAGATGAACAATATATAATAAATGTTTTGATCTTTTATATAAGTTTGGTTGTGGTTTATGTTTACCAAATATCCTTACTGTTTTCCCTGGCAAGTAACACAACAAATTCCATACATCACACCCTTCTTTTAATAGAAACTAGTTTAGTTTCATTACACACTATGCAAGTATGTTCATTATTATGCTAAGTTGAAGGAGAAAATCAAATAATATACTAAAATTCATTAGACAAAGAGTCTTTCCAAACTTTTTTTTCTTTTCATTTATAACATTCCAACTTGAAACTTTGTTTAAGGAAACTGAACATGATTAATGATTGTTGGTGATATAATACTACCACTAACGCTTGCAGATGCAAAATCAAACTAATACAAAGGAAAAGGAGAGAGATTCTCCTAAAAGAGTAGTAGAAATTCAAAACATGCATTTTGTAGTTCTGAAGTAGTAAAAAAAAAAAAAACAATGGGAGAGAAAAATGAAGAGCAAGGGAGCAAAGCAAAAGGGCACCTATTGTATGCAGAGATGGCAACCACGTGACCAGGTGCGAGTCCAAGGTGGAGGAGGCCTTGGGCCAAAGACAGCACTTCCTCCACCAACTGTTGGCCATTTTTGCGGCGGTTTCCGGTGACAGTGACCGGAAAATGTCGGCGGAAGGCAAGCAAGCGACTGAGACATTGGCAGATATGAGGATGAGAATAGTTAGCCATGAAAGTGCGTTATGTTTGAATTACGTATGTACGTATGATAGTTGAGCTCAGAAAATGGTGTTTTCACGTGTGTGTTTCTTTTCTTTCTTATCTCCTCACAAGTTTCTCATAGGCTTATCATCCCCAGCATCACCATCTGTCACTTTTCTATTGGTGAATTCTAAATTTCTCTATTATCTGTTCTTTGCTTGATTAAGAGCTTATAAGTTTTTTTTATCAGAATTTCTTATAACTAAAACATTGTTTGAAACTAAGTAGAATTATTTGTATACATATATTATGTTTTCTTTTCATACTTCTTTGGATCATTGTTGTATCTGTCACAGGTAGTTGGGAGTTATGCACCTAATCATTTACTGATATAAACAAAAACTTGGTTTTGTCTCTGCAATTTTATTTATTTTCTATTCTTAGAAAGTTAAAATGATCTTTATAAGACTACATGATCAATATTGATTAATCTTACGCTCTCTAACAGTTTTTGGTCTATTAACAGTTCTTGTTTGATTTCAACATTTTTCGATGTGTTAGTTTAATTCTATTCGACTTGTGAAGTGGTTTAATATATATTTATTGTGTTGTTGAATAATTAGTATTAATATTTTATCTTCTCTTTTAATTAATGTTTATATTTATGAAAATACAAAGTAAAACTTAAGTTATGTATAATTATGTATATAGATAAAAAAAAAATCTATGATAACCTTTTTTTTTCTCATTTAAATGTTAAATTTAATATGTTCAATAATAATAATTTATGTACGTGGAAAATAAATTATCAAGATAATTTATTTTTTTATAAGTTAAATTATAATTTTGGAAATTTTTTTTTATATTTTATTTAGTTTGATCTTTTATTTTCTAATTTTTTTTAATCTTTTATTAATTTAGAGTGTTTCAAAACAATGTTTTTAAAGTTTTTTTTTTTTATTTAGGCTTGTTTAGGGTTAAGTTTGAGAGAATTTTAAATTGATTTTTAAGTACCGAACAGCTTTAATGGAACACAGATTCTGATTAAAATGAGATAAATGAATGTATTTAAAAATTTGATTGAGGAAGGATGATTCTAAGATAAGTAATAAAGAAATGATTGTTAAACTTTTTTTTATTATTGGGTTCTTTGAGTGTTCCTTTACTTTTTTTTTTTTTGGCATTATACTCTTGGTTTTCTTTTTTTTTTTTTTTTTTTTTTTTCTATTTTATGAATTTTTTTTTTTTTTTTTTTTTTTT
>Ga0099824_1000707_pt1 | contig 42474 bp, 14 predicted proteins | sample SiratrowhiteBW_FD_76837 | JGI IMG/M metagenome (GOLD analysis project Ga0099824, IMG submission 76837) | Root nodule microbial communities of legume samples collected from California, USA - Siratro white BW | ecosystem: Host-associated > Plants > Roots > Nodule | place: USA: California... | reverse complement strand
TTTTGATGTGTTTTTTTGTTTTATTTTTTATTTCTTATTTTTTTTTTTATTTAAAAAAAAAAATCTTTTTTTTTCTTTTCTTTTTTTTCTCTTTTAAAGGAGCTATGAGTTTTTTTTTTTTTTTTTCTTTGGTTAGTATCTGAAGGGGATTTACATGCTAGAGCTTTACTAAATTCTAGATGTCAGTGCTAGGTACTGCATCTGTCTTTTTAACAATTTATTATTCTACTTCATTGGAATCTCATGCAGTTACAAAAATTAGGTAGAAAAGTACAGTTAGTTTTGTTATATAATGTCAAGCTGGAGGCATTAGAAAGTATCTGACAAGCTTAAAATAATATGTTGCAGGTAGATGGTGTTAGATTATTTGTGGGGCTGCCCCTAGATGCAGTTTCTTATGATTGCAATTCAATAAACCATGCCAGAGCCATTGCAGCTGGCCTAAAAGCTTTGAAGCTCTTAGGAGTTGAAGGTGTTGAGCTCCCTATATGGTGGGGAATTGTGGAGCAAGAAACCATGGGAAAATATGACTGGTCAGGCTATCTTGCTATTGCTGAGATGGTCCAGAAAGTGGGTCTCAAGCTCCATGTGTCTCTCTGCTTTCATGGCTCTAAAAGGCCAAATATCCCCCTACCCAAATGGGTATCCAAGATTGGTGAATCCCAACCCAGTATTTTCTTCACAGATAAGTCAGGACAGCATTACAAAGAATGCCTCTCCTTGGCAGTTGATGATCTTCCTGTGCTTGATGGAAAGACACCAGTGCAAGTTTACCAGAGTTTCTGTGAGAGCTTCAAGTCTTCATTCTCTCCGTTCATAGGCTCTACAATTACGGTAAATCTTTTGATTCCAGGACCAGATGTATGCCAATATATTATGCTATTTCATTCAGATTATAATGACTGACAATTTCCTCTTTTGTTGCCATATTTCAGAGCATTTCCATGGGTTTAGGACCAGATGGTGAGTTACGTTATCCTTCTCACCATGAGCTACCTGGTAAAACTGAAGGAGCTGGGGAATTCCAGTGTTATGACCAAAACATGCTTAGCTTTCTCAAGCAACATGCTGAAGCATCTGGAAATCCTTTGTGGGGGCTTGGTGGTCCACATGATGCTCCTTCCTATCACCAGTCCCCATTCTCCAGTGGCTTCTTTAATGATGGAGCTTCTTGGGAATCCACATATGGGGACTTCTTCCTCTCCTGGTATTCCAATCAGCTCATAGCTCATGGAGACCGCCTCCTATCATTGGCATCTTCTACTTTTGGTGACTCTGGACTCACAATATATGGAAGAATCCCCCTCATGCACTCTTGGTACGGAACTAGATCTCATCCTTCAGAGCTAACAGCAGGGTTCTATAACACTGCTAACAAGGATGGCTATGACCCAGTGGCACAGATGTTTGCTAAGAACTCATGCAAAATGATAGTACCCGGCATGGACCTTTCTGATGCCAAACAACCTAAGGAAAACCACTCTAGCCCTGAGTTGCTACTTGCTCAAATTATGGCAGCTTGCAGAAAGCATGAGGTGAAGGTTTCAGGTCAAAATTCCTCGGAGTCTGGTGTTCCGGGGGGGTTTGAACAAATTAAGAAGAATCTATCTGGAGATAATGTGTTGGACCTGTTCACATATTACCGAATGGGGGCATCTTTCTTTTCTCCAGAGCATTTTCCTTCGTTCACTGAGTTTGTGCGGAGCCTTAAGCAACCAGAATTGCATTCTGATGATCTACCAACCGAGGAGGAAGGTGCCGAATCCACGGTTTTGAGCCATGAATCAAGTGTGAGCATGCAAGCAGCCTAATGGTTGTAAATTTGTAATGTATGATATAATCATGTATATAGCAATCAGTTGTACCCTTGCATCAGTGCATGGGATGAGATTGAGGAAAGTTTATTTTGTAAGCAGAATTATGAGGATCCCTTTTCCTGGTTTATCCTCAAACACAGACCTTATGGTAATTCCTTATAATGTAGCTAAGGTGGTGGCAGATTACCCTTTTGTCATTTGTGCACATTTGTGGTCAATATTACTTAGCTTGATAAGCATTTGTTTTAGACATCTCCTTTCAAGATATCAGTTGATTAGAATTTTACATTTCTGAAAGATATCAAATGTCTTCAGTTTTGAAAAGATATAGTTATTCAATATATTTTAACTGTCAAATGGTATGAAAGCAATTTTTTTCTGTAGCAATAGTCATTTTTAAATTAAACCAATATTTGGTTATTTTTAATAAAGTTGCTTAGTGTGTTTGCTCAAAGTTAAACACTTTGCTTAACAAATTTTAGTTGGAGTATCTCTTAAGTAATGCTGCTTAAGATAAAAAATGTTTTAAATGAGAAAAATTAATGGAAACTATATTTTAAGCATTAATATGGGTGAATCATACAACTTTCACTTTAACATACTACACATTTAGATTCATCCAAAGAAAAATTTAAATAAGGGGAAAACCAAATATACATCTTAAAGTTAAGATTCATCTGAAGAATTTTAAATAGAGAAGGGAAAACCAAATATAAATGTAAAATAGACTTTTTTTTATTTAAAATAAAAATAAAAACATACGTAAGTTTCTTTCCAACTTCTTAAAAAAGTCGTTGTGTCAAAGATGTAAAAACTTAATTTTCAAATTCAACACTTTAGCAAAAACATTTGAAACGTGTCATATGGTGTCGATATCGAGCACGAAGGCACGGCATTAAAAATTCATTTAGAATCTATTTTTTTCATAATCCACGACTTGCTACAAAGGTCCTATTTTTCCAATGGTTTATCTGTAAAAATAACTCAAATCATTTACATCTATTTCATTTTATTAAGATAAATTACTTATGTTAGATGTAAGAAATAATCTTGTTTTCCTTAATCAATTTTTTAAAGTATATTTTCTTACAGCAATTAATATTTTGTCTAATATGATATATATTTATATTATATCTTTTATTTTAATTTATATATATATATATATATATATATATATATATTATATTATAGAATACAGTTTAAGTATAGCTGTATATTTTTAATTCTATCATATAGTTATCGTATAATATAAATATCAATATATTGTACGAGTAAGAGAGATTGAAATGTCTTTCCAAATGCTGAAATATTAATATTAATATCAATATATGATATTTCTGAAATATCATAATTGTTCGGTCTTTGCTTAGACTTGCTGTAGATGTCTTCACATGATTGATAGAGAGAAGAGTGGATTTTTATAATCGTGGGACACGTGTCGCATGATGACAGGTTCCCTTTGAAATTCGTGTAATTTTAGCAACTTATAAAAATAACTTTTTTTTTTCGTAAATTAAAATATGTTATTTATGAATTAAAAAATAAAAATATGATCTCTTTACAGATTAGTTTATAAATTTTTTTAAAGTTGTTAGGAAAAGGTTGTTATCCACTTTTTAATTATTATTTCGTCAATAAATGTGGTCAACGCTGCTCATAGATTCTTATTCCAATACCATTAATGTATATTTAAGATTTTATCTGCTCACAGGAATTATCTATTCTCTTTCTAGATGAGTAGATGAAGTTAAACAATCGAGTTGAGATAAATTCTTGGAAAATCATTTACATCAATATTCTTGTGAATTCAGACAATATTTTGCTTTAATTTATACCTATAAGTGATATAATTTTATGAAAATTAATGTAGGTAAACTCTAATTGTGTACTTGTAATAGAGTTTATTAGGGTAAAGTTATTTCAAAACACTTTGTACAAAAATAAATAGAAAATCAACCACTATTACCATACAATGAATCAAACTAATTTAACTCCATAAGCTAAAATTGACTCACGCTCCTTAACTCTTTTAACGGGTAATGGTATCCAACACAATGTTTTTGACCTTTGACATGCAAAGTCAGAACCCAATAACAAGACTTTCTCCATGAAAAACAAGATTGAAAGTGAAAAATAAAGAAATATAGGCAAAGCAAAACAAGAGAAAGAGAAAACTGTTACTTCTTATTGATACAGAATAAATATATATATATATATATATATATATAATCAAACGCTTAAGCAAAAAATGTAAAAAGCCATTCAGAGAAGAAACACTGGTTTTTCAGCAGGCTCACACTCCGTACATCATTTTAAGACAACTTTTATTTCACTTTAGAACTAATAATGCACTTTCGTGTCTTTATTGCAAAAATTATGTCATTTTATTTGACTGATTTTTCTTACTTTTTACCTGTTTATTCCAGCACCAGCAACATGCACTCACACCCTTCTACAATCTTAGATGACAACATTGTACCTATGTTTCCCAATGCCACTCTTCTCTTTCAAGGTGTTCCGTTCAGTTAGATTAAAATGAAACGCCAATTCCATTCAGTAATTTTGCAGTATAATAATATAAAGAAATCTATATCAAAAGAAAAATTTAACTATATATTACAAAACTTTTACTTCGAATAGTAATTTTTGGCTCAAATATTTTCAGAGTAACTTCTACCCATGTGTGGCTTGTAAAACTTTTAAGACTTCCCAATAGAGTATGTAAAACTTGTGTTTAGCATATGGCGGTTTTATTTGTAAATACAAAGCCTAGGAAGGTTTATTCATGTGTCGTGAGATGCAGTGTTAGAACGTGTTACTACAGTTTTGGAAAAAGCACGTTGAGAGTGGATTACGGAAGGAAAGGGGTTACACATAGCAAGTTGCTTGCACTTGTGTTCTTGCAAGTAGTCCAACTAACACAACATGTTCTCATGAAAGGATAAGTTGAAAGCTAGCTAGTAGTCCCATAAACAAAACATGTCTCGTGGGGGACACGTTTTAAAAAACACTACTATATTACCATAAACAACCAAACAGTTGTTGAAAGACAAAAATAAATGAGAAAGATATTTATGTACACGGAGACAGAAGAAAAGTACTTTTCCCCTTTTGCTCTTTTTGTGTTGCCTTGTGTGGGTGAGGTGGAGGAGTTTCAAATAACATTCCAAGTTCATGGTATCTTCACAAGAGCTGGTGAATTCTGATCCCAGAAACTGAATGGACCTTGAAAATTCAGTTCAACACCCTTCCAACCAATCTTACATTACCAAACATTTTTCATCTTTCTGCTTCCCAACAAGTGACATTCAAACTATACTTCTCCCAGAAGTAAAGGAGATAGCTATATAATCTGGATTGAAGCTGGCACAGATAAGAATCAAACATGGTCAATTGCCAAACTGAAGAAACAAAAAATCAAATCAAACACTGGCCAGAAAATACGAGTTCATATAACTGTCAATATCCTAGATAGACAGAATAAGTAATGAGGTTTTCATGTAGTTATCCTCTAATCCTTTAATATGCATACACAGCATGAGGGGTAACATATTTAGAAGGATGGTCATATGAATATGCCAATCAAACACTATAAGGATTAAAATAAAGTATTGAATAAGTTTTTTAAGTTCCTAATGTGATGTCAATATTGTATTTTTCATTGAACATTTTCAATTATTTGATTCCTTATCATGAGAGTTTGAAAACTCATTACTTGAACCAACATTAAATTTATAGCCTTACAATTGTATCATGACACTACAATAGGGTAAGCTAAAACAAAATGTTATTTCTCAGTGATCTAACAATGGAACTACTATAAACACCACGTAGCTTGTATTATGAGCTTTTTATTGATCCATGCTTTTTCACCGGCTAGAGTCAAATTTTAGAATATTGAACTTTCAAATTAATACCTGTTTAAACATGTCATTCACAAGCAATCTTGGTATCAAAGCTGCTGAGGCACATCGCAAAGGCCTGAAATGCTGAAATAGGGTATCGGTAATCCATTGTAAACAAATCCTTCCCAACTTTTCCAAATTGGAGGATAATCTTATCATGCTCTGGTCCAGCAGGTCCATTTTCTGCAGAAGCCACCAGCTGAAAGTTTTTAACCGAGGCAATTGTCACCCGGCCATGGAAGTTTAAGCACCAACACTGGAGCTGCTCATGCCACCTAGGAGCCTTGTTTTTCAACACGAGCATCCCATCCTTTTGATCAACCAGGGGTCCAGACATGGAGTTTTCTACACGATTTGATTTTGATCGGAAAAAGGGGAATGAAGGAAACATATCTATGTTGTTAAGAGAAAACTCAGTTTGTGTAGGAGCTACTCCTCCAGCTTCAATTGCAGAAGCAGGAATAGAATCCATGACACAGTGCATTCTCCTAGGCCCCCTGCTTAAGGCATACAGATTGTAAGTATCACAAGGTAAGAATATAAAAAGAGTGAATAGTTAGCTAAAATATTTTCAGCAAACATTTTGCCCACTCAAAGTCAAATCATCAATGTCCAAAAAAAAGGTAAATCTATGAATGGAAGGTTAAATTTTATGCAAATAAGCATACCAACTATGAACTATTAGTCAATTTCATGCAAGAAGCTCTACTTACCGGGAGCCAAGCACATTCAATTCATATGAGATATGGGCCACTGGATAGTTCCCTGTAGGGACCTTAGGCGAAACTTGCTTTAGATTCACCAGCCTTGTGGAGCGACTTTTCATGATCCTTGCTCCTGAATGAGGTGGCTGGCTGTCATAGATTGTGAACTTTGTTCCAAGAAAATTTGATCTGTTTCAAAAAAGGGAAAGAAAAAGATGTAAGTCAATGCACTAATAAACAAGACAACAAAAATGGCCACAATGCCCAATTACATCACACCTTAGTTTCCCAACATAGGAGTTGCTTCCCTTTGACATATCATCAGCATCAAGAGAGATTATATAATCGGTACATGTTGGACGTCTGCACTTGCGTGCAGCCAGAAGGAACTTCCCATCTTCAGCTAGCGCTGAGTTGAAGAACACACTCTCTTAGGATTAGAAGCTAAAAATGGCAGAAAAACAAAGAAACTAAAGTTTTAACAGGAAGATTCAACCACAAGTTATGTTATATACTCACTATTGGTTAAACTGAGGAACAAATAGTATGTTTGGGTGGACCGGTTGCGCTTTATGAAGCATCGGAGCAGATTCTCCCTTGGGCCAGGCTGCCAAAATTACTCACGATAAAAACATGTCAAAAAACAACACAATGAAGTACTACGTATAGTCATATTCAAGCATCACGCATTTTCAGAGAACAAGGAATCTTTTGAGCGATACGACAGAAAGCAGGGAAATAAAACAAATCAAAGCATTCCACACCAAAGAGGCACCTTCTGGCACCAACTCTACCCAAAACTGTGACCTCTCCTTTAACCTTTTTGCCCACTACATTATATAACAATGGCCACCACCCAAGCAAAACATAATACATCCCAGCTAAATTAGAACAACTGGGCAGCATAAGAAAACAACTAAGGATGCCATGCCAATAGTAACAGCGACAATACCCAGATGCCACTTTAAGTGGTCCTTTTGAAATGTGGAAGGTATTAGTGAGTAAATGCCCATGTAAACTTCATAACAAAAAAAAGGACATCACTATATAGTGGTCCCAGCCTCCTACGTAGTGATATTGAACATTCAATCCTATTTATGGAGGGGCAAAAAGAGAATCTAGTGTTACGCACAAAATATCCACAAATACGATGGTCCAACCAAAATCACAACTTTCCACAATGATAAAAAGAACATTCAAGGGATTCATACTGAATAAGCAGGGATTTAGCATTTTTCTTTTCCCAGGAGATACTGTTAAAAATCACGAAAAACAGAATCTGTCAAACAATTCACCATTAATCTAGTTAGATAGAACCACTATGAAACAACCCAAATCAGATTATCCATACATTCAGCGGTAAATTACAGTTCTATTTAAAATTTTTAAAAATTGAAATTAATTTCTTTTCACAACTACTCTTGTGAAAAAGAAGAGAAAACCAATAGCATATGAAATGTCATGATAATTAAAAGGTCAGATAAAAGGCATTAAAAAATTACAATAATTTTAATGCAGTTCAGTATATTTTAATTCATGCACTATATTCCTATACGTCATATAAAGAGATAAGGAAGAAGCACCGCACGAAAAGCTTATTAATATTCCAAACAAACGAAGTTAATAATATTTAATAGAGTCACAGAGTGAAAGTGAAAGACCCCAAAAATATTTATTGGTTCAATTCAACTCTACCCATCAGCTCACAATTACCTTCGCCCTTGCCTTCACGCAGCAGGGTGCATCAATATTTTTATTTTTATTTTTTCAACCATAAAACAATCGAAGCACAGGTCATCACAACATGGAGCCAAGATTATCGTAATCAATCTTCACAAAAACCAACGTTAGGAGGAAAGAAAACAAACAGTGGGTAACACAAGAAAACCTCGTTGCGCTCAAACAAACAATCATGATAATATGAGGAATAATACCAAACCCAATCAATAAAATAATCCCAACGGCAAAAAAGTACAAAATACCCTCCCAACTCAACAAAAAATTAATAGAAAAGTAAACGTGTGAACTTTTTTTTTGAAAGCATACATATTTAACTGAAGATAAATAAATAGTGATGCAAGCACTTGTACATAAACATTTTATTGTAAGTTTATTAAGTTTTGTAGTAATTATATTAATGCAATCCAATCACAGACATGTAACTCATCTGATCATTATGTCATTCCATCACATCTTAATTTTGTTTTGATTCCTACCCTCAACTGTGACCTAATTCTGTTAAGAAAACTGTCAGAATTTTTTTAGCAGTTTAAATGCAAAAAAAGAAAATTTGATGCTAAAGACACAATTTCTGGCAATTATCCACCACCAGAATATTTTGGGCTATACCACACTCCAATTTCTATTTATTGATGCGTTGATTAACAGAAAATTAAAATACGCTCTAGAAATAAAGACTGATATGTAAAAATGGTTAACAGTTAATAACCATCTGAAAAGAAGTGGTATCAACTACTATGATCTCTGATTAATCAACAGTGTCAAGTTCTGTGCAGTGCGTGAAGTAAAAATTGAATTTTGAGGAAATCCCAGAGAAAATTGAAGGCAAGGGAAAAAGGGTGGTGGAGAAACCTGTTTAACAGAAATGGGGAAGGTGATTTTCGAGGAAAGTTCGGGTGTTTTGACAATGTCTTTGGTGATTTGTCTCCAGCTGCGGCAGACGCCGGCGCAGGCGACGACACTCTTCCGCGGCGGCCACGTGTCCTCGGAGGCCTCGATTCGTAGGAGAACCTCTCGGAGAAGCTCTTGGGGCATGTTGGCCCAACAACTCTGTCTCATGCTGTCACCAACACAGTCCTCTTGCTCCTGCACCACGCGATGCGACCTCGATCTCATGCTTCTGATTATGCCCATCTAGATCACCGATTCCGATTCCGATTCCGCGAAAGGTAAAGACTTTAGGAGGAGGAGTGCGCGCGTGTGAGAGAGAGAAAGCGAGAAGGAAGAAGGGTAGTGATTTAAGCGTGTTGCGTTGATTGAGGGAGAAAAAGGAGATTTTTTTTCTTCACGGGGATTAAAAAATTGATTCTTTTTTGGTGGGTTTGGGAAGATAAGAGAAAGGGTAGGAGAGATGCAGAAGAGAGAAAGATGGGATTCTGATAAGAGAGAGAATGGTCAGTGATTTTGTACTTTTGTGTTGTGTTTTGGAAAGAGAAAGGATGATGCAGTGAAATGGTATGTGATGATCTGATCTGATGAGAGAGTGAGAGAGTTGGTTCTTACTGAGGGAAGAGGGCAATGGGTAGCAATATAGAGAGGAGTGTTAGCCACATCCTATGGTTGGTAGTAACTGTTTGGTGGTTTTGGAGAGTGTTTTTGGGGCTTTTTGGTAAATTTGGTTTGATCACTCCAAATGGAGAAAAACACAATGATGATGATGATGATCTGGTTGAAAGGTTAATTTTTCAGTCTACCAACAAATTTCATTCATTTACATTGTAAAGATATTCACTGTTTACATTAATTGTTTTCAAATTCATCTGAAGAATACTTTTTATTAGTTGATGAAGGAAATTAAACTCTTAAATGTTGGATTAGTTTAAATTTAAACTAGATTAGTTCTTTAATCCTGTGGTAGTGTTTTATATATGTAGATAGAATGATATTGTTGATAAGGGAATTCTCAGTTAATTAATAATATTCTATTTTCTTGGGAGATTAGTTTTATAACTTCTTACTTTTGGATACTTCTTATCCAATCCTGATTTTGAAAAGGGTAAGCATGCTATCTGAGGAAAGGTTTTCACTTAATTATTTGTGCAATAGAAAAACAGATCACTATATATCATTTAGTTTTATACTTAATTATTGGGCCATTTCTTATTTTTGTTATGTTTTTATGGCTGTAATACTTCCTCTTTTATAAAGTACTTGTTATTTAGTATTATTTTAATATTGATTGACTTTTTTAATTGTAATGTGTTTTTATTTCAATTTGAGTCTCTAGTAAAAGTTTTATATTAAAGTTTTTTACAAATAAAGAAAAGAATATTTTAGTCAGATTTGGTTCCTAATAAATGTTATTGTTATTATTATATTATATATATAGTAATTGTATTAAAGTTGTAACTTATGAGTTTATACCTACTATATCTGATGAGTGTTTTTTTTTTCTTTATAGTGAATAACTTCAAATTTTAGAATCATGAAAGTTTTCACTTTATCATCATTTTTATGGTTTTTTTTTCTGTTTTAGGTGGTGTGTTTAGGATATCACAAGATTGCCCTTATCCAGGAGTAATCCCTCTTATATATGACTATTTTTTTCATAATATGATAGGCAATTTAGTTTTTTATTTTTATTAGATGATAAAAGCTTTAATTAATCTAAAAGGTCAATGAGTAACTTGATAATTTGTCTTTATCAAATACACGTCAGATTAGGCAGCACTTCTGAAGAAAAAGAAAATGAAGTTTAAAAATCAAGTTATATCACTCCTAAAATAAATTTATAAAATAATATTTTTAGAATATTATTCTTTTATTTTTGTATTATATCAATTACTTTCGCACACAATTTTCTTTCTTTCATTTTAATTTTACTCATTGTTATATAATATTTTGTACAAAACTTATATACAACTGCCAACACTCCTTAAGGGAATCACAACTTGAAATTCTTAGAGTTGGAAAAATATATCAATGAAAAATTGTCATTACTGAAATGGAGTTACTTAGAAAAGTTAATCATTAATTAAATTGTTGAGTATTTTATATATATAATATAATAAAATTTATATATTTTACAAACATGATTTTTTTTAAAAATAATTGTTGATCAATAAGGCCATTGTTTTTTAGTATCAACTTCATTGACCACCGATCTCTATGATATAACCTCGCTTGCATTTTATTTTTTTTTTATAATCCAAATACTGAAATTTGAAACATTGTTTCAAAAATAATTAATTCCACTCATAAAAATGCTACATCCGGGATAAGACCGTCATAAAATTATAATAAAATGCAAATTAAGTCATCCTTAAATTATTAGACTTAATTAAATTTCAGGTGCTTGATAAATTTAGATTTTTTTTATTGAATACTTACTAAATATTTTTGGTCGATTAAAAAAAATTATACTTATACTTGAATTTCTATGGTCTAATATTTAGATTAATTGGGTAATAGTGAATATTATATTGTCTCCTCATTCACTTTAATTGTTTTTAAACATTATTATGTGTTAATATTAAAGCATGTACTTTTATAATTAATACAATATAGTAAGTGATTTTTATCGTTGGATGATGATAAACAAATACAAAATGGAAAGCAAAAATAAAGACTTAGATATGGTATAGGAAGATTATGGAATAGTAGAACAATTAGGATTAGGATAGAACAAGTGTGTTGGGGTCAAATGCAATGGTTGGTGGTAAGTTTTTTATCATCTAATTTTATTGTTGTTCCTTAATCTTCTAACACTGTATTTTAATTTTGTTCTGCTTTTCTTTTTCATTTCTTTTTCACTTCCTTCTCAATCTCATCAAAACAATTTATTACTTGTCAGTTTGAACCAAAACAACAAAGCTACTTTTTATTATTAAATGTCTCACACATAAGTCTCTCTATTCATCTGCCACTACTCTCAAATGCAAACTTAATACATAAGTCTCTCTATCCATCTGTCACTACTCTCACATGCAAATTTAACACACAAGCCTTTCTATCCATCTGTCACCACCCTCACATGCAAATTTAACTTCACCCTTATTATATTGTTCAATCTCATGTTTATTCTGTAGTTTTTAAAAACTGTATTTAGATTTTTGTTTTTTTTTATCCATCCAACAATAAAAGTCATCTATTATGTTAACTACAAGAATTAGAATTAGTCCTAATATTAACCGGAAATAACATAAAGACTAATAAAAAAGGTGATAGAACATGATATTAGTTACATTATCTAAGTAAAAAATAATAATTAGCAGAACTTAATTAAAAATATAATTTTTTGAATATTCAATAAATAAAGAAATTTTAATGTGGATTCAATTAAAATTACATTTTCATCATTATAGTACACAAAGTGATATTACATGTTTTAAATGAAATCCATCAATTGAAAATATTTCACTTAGTAGTACGTGAGATTAATGAAAGACCTTCAAAGTAAATTAAATACTCACTATAAAATTTTGAACAACATGGATTGCTGACTATGTTCTTGGTTTACATGTCAAATACAAATCATAACACAAAGGTAAAAGAAAAAACAATAAATTAGTATCACATAGTAGCAAATTACACTTTAACATGTTAGCATAACATATTAATACTTTTTTATTCTAATAACGTTTTAAGACCAAGGTGAAAGAAAAACAATAAATTAGCATCACATAATAGCAAATTATATTTTAACATGTTAGCATAACATATTAATTCTTTTTTATTTTAACAATTTTTACTCAATAAAAGAAATGTGTCTTTTCAACATTTGATTTAAATGCGTGGTTGAAAAATTAAGAGTAAATATTTTCTACTAAAAAAGTATAACATTAAACATTACAAGTACTCTTTCATTATTACTTATAGTAAAATATATTTACTATCATTTAATTATCTTTTGACAATAAAAGATTTAGAGATCATAATTACTCAAAGTTGAGCTTTTGTAACAAAAAAACAATATATTTTTATATTATAATTCAGTCACAAACTTATATGAATTTTTTTTTCTTGGAGTGCCTATTATTTATTCTTTCTAGATCTTTTTTCACTAAATTAAAAAGATTGAAAAAAATAATTTCATACAGAATTTGCAAAAAATATATAAATTGATATAGCTGTATGATTATGTACAGAAAAGAGTGTTTTTAGCTAGCAATGGTGAATAACATGAATTGAATTTAAAAGAAATTGTTTGTAATCATACGAAAAGATTACATAGAAACCTCATACAATTTTAAATGAGGTGTTTAACTTTAATAAATTTAAGCATATAGTATAACTCAGTTATCTCTTTTGATCTAACCTTCTCTTCTCGAAGTTCTTTTATACAGACTCATATCTTTGTTATTTTTTTTTTTTTGAAACAATTGAGTGATATGATAAATTACTAATCACATTTAGTAGTTGTTAGGCATATATTATTGTATATTATGATAGCTTTAACACTGAACCCGTACTAAACAACACATTATCAAGTATCATTCCATTTCACATCTAACATACATTTTAATATCACCAAAACTCGACAACTGCAGCCAAACAAAACATTCAGCATTGTTTACTTGTTCATGATCAAGTGCAATGCAACATATTTTTCCTACAAAACAGGAAAAAAAAAATCATTATTGTTTAGATCTAAACTTTTAATAACATTTTTTGTTTGTGAAAGATGGAGAGGGGGAAGGAAGCTCAAAATTGTGTTTACCTTTCAAACCAAATAAATGTCATTATTTATGGTACATTCCAATTCTTATTTTTATTCACTTTGTTTCATTTTCTGTTTAATCATATAAGTTATATCTCTTTCTCTCTCTGTTATTTTTTCCTCAATGAATAGTATGAAAATATTATCTTTTTATTACTATTTTTTTGTACCTTTATTCTTATTTCCTTCCCTCAAATGACTCTTAATTTTTTTTTTATCATCGCTAATTTTAGTATGAACTTTACTTTTAGTGTTCTTAAAGTTCAACTAATACTTAATTTCAACCGTCAATAAAAAAATCATGTACTTTTCAGGTCTTAAATTTGAATTTAGTTTTATCTTCGTACTCAAATTTAAATGTGATTAATTGTGTTTTTCTTATTACAAACAGCGCGCTTTGTTTAACATACAAAAAAATGAAAGAAAAAAAAATAAAAAGTCAAGGAAAACATAAAAAAAAAAGCTTTTTCTTAATAAGAATTTTTTTCTTTATTTGATTAGATAATAAAAGATTAAAAAACATGTCACATTCACATGGTTTAATTATCAAAATATCTTTTGTTTTTGTATTTTTTTTATTTTCATTTGTTATCAAATATTCCATAAAATATGTTTGGTATAGTCCATAAATTAAATTTTGGGAAAAATTTAATCTCCTATAAAAAGTAAGAACAACTATTTTAAAGTTAGGAGGATAAAAATATTTTTTTTAATCATGAGAAAAAATACAATATCTTTTGGAAGGACATATTTAAATTTTAAATTATAAATTATAAATGATAAATGATAAATGATAATATCTTTGGTACTATTTACTTAGAGTGATTCATGAGGACAAATACATCATCATACATGATGAATCACTAGTTGTTAGTGATTGTTGTAACATTCAATGTTTTAGTAGATTCTTTCCCTTTTACCAAATTATTTTAGACTTTTAAATGATGAGTAATAGTATAATGAAGGAATGGCCTAAGAAGCTTATTGTCCTTAATGTTATTATTGTGGAATTGATAAAATGAGTGCATAAGGAAAAGGAGAAAAGAAAGATTGTTTCCTTATCCAATTAGGGTGGATGAGTTTAGTGGCACTGTTCTTAGCATTCCTACCACAACTGAGTAGTGGGTAGAACTCATCATACCCCACCATACTAATATCTATACGCAAAAACAATGCTTTTCAGTGCATTATTAGGGTCCATTCTATCAACCACTTCGATTAATTTTGCTAACCAATTTTCCTTTTCACACCATCAAATACTTATTCATCTCAATGATCCCTTTTACCTGTACAATTAGGTTTGGATTTCTTTTCCAACTATGGAGAACAACTTCTCCTAAAACTTCTCTTCAAGTTAGGCTAATGCTACCAAACATTAACAACATGCTACACTGGTTTTTCATCTTTTTTTCCCACATAAATTTTAGTAAAAAAAGTAAATTTTAAAACAGTTATAAATTCAAAAAATGGGAAAAAAAGTTATAAAGTAAAAGTAAAATAGTTTATATTTTCACCCAATCACACATAAATTTTGATCATAATTATTTTAGAAATATATTGCAGGTAACTTTTTATACTACCTGACTTTGTCCATCATTAATTAAAAAAAATCTCCTTTATTAATATTACTCTAACCAAATTCTTGCTAGTTGTTAAAGTAATTTATGATTGAATGAAGTAAACTTCACAAAACTTCACCTTTCACCTTCAACAATAAAAAAAAAAAAACAAAACATATTTCTTTGGAGTACAGTACTTTATTCGGTAAATATAAAAGCTTTAAGCATTGGACATGCTAAAACCCACCCCAACAGTAAGAAAAGGTTTTAATCTTAGGTGCCAAAAATTTTCACTTAAACTATTTTTAACACTTAAATGTTATAATGTTATAAAGGGTTTTGTGATGTAACAGATAGTGGTGCTTTGCAAGTTTCCAACTACAACAATGTGAAGGATTGAGAAGAGTAAGATCTAATTTCTTTTATAAAATTATCAAAATAGTTCCTTTTGTTTTATTTAAAATTTATGTTTACTAACGTGGATCTTTGCGTAAACTACAAATTTGAGGAAATTTAATGTTGTAATAATAAACTAAACTTAGAATATAAAGAAAATGATGCACAAGAAAGTAAAGAAAAAGAGGAGGCGGAATAAAAAAAAGGCAAGAACATGAGAAAGAATACAAAAAGGACACCACTTCTGTTATCTTTTTTTTTTTTTAGTGATATGTTCTTTATAAAAGATCAGATATTTAATTTTTTAAGATCTCAAAATATATTTAATACAAATTTTCCTTTTGAAAAATTTAAAACAGTTAAACCAAAACTAACATAATTCATAATATTAGTGCCACCTAAGTATAACTCAATACACAACATTTTTGGTGGAATAATTATAACTAAAACAATCAGAGGACTAAATTAAAAAAAAAAAATACTGAAAATAAAATGCATGTTTATAAGTTTTTTTCTCCCATCAGTTTAGCAACGTTTTAAATGAAGTTACTTATTAAAGTATTCAATCATACTTTATATGACTAAATGAATGAATATTAAAAAAAGAAGAGATTTGGTTACTTGTCACAAGCCACTTTATTTTACTTGTCACAAACCCTTTTCTTTTATACAAAGTTTCATATTATATAACTGTTGCAATTTTTTTATATAGATTACAAGTGTATTTTTATAGAACGCTGTCAGATAATTTCGTTACCAGTAACAAAATTTGCACTTCAAATATTTAAAACAGTAACCTATACAAGAGTCGAACTCAGAGCCTTATTACTTATTTTTCTATGTTGTTTAAGTTGTACAGTTTTCTTTTGTCAACTTATTTTGATATTTTTTTACAAAATAAATAAAATTTTGAGTTGAAAATTTGGAAGCACGCTAATAAAATCACATGCCCGACTACAACTGCTTGTCTCATAACTAGCAATCATTTTAAAAGACAAAGACTTACGAAGGCTTATATAACTTTTCATTTATATTAATTCATCGATCAATTCCTAGACTTATTCTATAATACTATAACAACCCATAACCTATGCTTAATTTAGCATGAGAAGACTCGTTCTTCTCCTAATTGGGATAAAAACTAGAAAAAGGGACATGTAATTTATGAAAAAGGCGAAACAATAAAACATTATATTTCTATACTTGTGATGCTTACTCTGTGATAACACGCAATAAGAACAAAGGTGATTTCTTTTTTTATATTTGAAGAAAAGACAATTCTTAATAGGAGGCTATGGATTTGACAAGATGGGAGGAGATATTAACGGGGAAGTGACGTGTAGGCAAATGACAATTGTGTTGTTTTAAGTAATGTGTTAACAAAGGATGACGCAATGTTATTTATGTATATTTGTAGCTAAATATAGATGGTAACAGAAGAAGGAGCAGTGAGTGTGTGTCTTAAAATTTATGTAACGAAGTTGCGTACATAACCTACATTAACGTTATGTAACGAAGTTGTGTATATAACTTATACTTTGTAAGAATTAAATGATAAATTTGAGTGACTTGATTTTTGTGTAGATTTGAGATAGGATATGAAATTGAGATTGATTTGTCTAAATTTGAGATAATTGTTTGAATTAAGAGAAAGGTTTATGAAATTTTTTTAGTGATACTATTGATGTTATCTATAATTTATTTTTTTTACTTGATAATATTGTAAAATTAAAATTTTATTTTTATGGTTAAAATTAATTTAAATAAAATATAATTAATTATTTATAAAAATTAATTAGTATTTTTATTTTTTATTTTCACTACAGAACAGTTAACTAACTTTCCAAACCAAAAAGTGTCGTATATTAGACAACTAAATTGGGATTAAGTTAAAAAAATAATAACTTATTAATGTTTTAAAGTTAAGAGAAATTTAAAATAAAATTTACTTTTAACTAAAAAAAATATGAATATGTTGACACAACTTTTAATAAAAACTATAAATTAATTTAGATATTTCAACAACACATACAGTACTCGTGCAAAATCATTATCTGACAAAAATCTTTAAAAGTTTTACATTATAAAATTTTTATCCAAGTATATGTATTTATTATTATTATTATTATTACTATTACTATTATTATTATTATTATTATTCATATAGGCTCTACTGAGAAAAAAAAAACACTAGCTTTTGCTGTTCCTTTACTAGAAAGCAGGGAGAAGGTTTAATACTTCATTCTGTTTATTATTTTTATAATTTCTACTCATTCAGAAGAGAATTCTAACTAACATTACTTTAATTTTATATTAATACAATAATAAATCTGAATTTTATTAATAAAAATAAAATAACCTTATTTCTTAAAAATTCTTTCAATTCATTCACATGTAATTTTCTTATGGTATCAATTTATACATAAAGTCAAATTAATACTTAAGTTGTTAACTAACACATTTCTTTAATGGTTTGAATCAACATTATCTCTAAATCATCATTTTTAATCTATTATTTGTGCATCATTATTAAAATTATAAAGTTTATAATAATTCTGCTATTATGTTCGATAGTTATGAGTAAGATATGTTTTAAAATGAAAAACTCGTATTTATATTTTCGATCTTAATCGCTTACAATAAAATTTCATATTCAACATTTATTTTTATCACTTTCATAAAAAAATAGATTATATATAGAAGGGGAGAGAGAAAAGGGTTAGCTGATGAAATGAAACAGAGTTCACAAAACCAACTGGAAGAGAAACAAGTGGCGCACCACTTCACCGCCTCCTGGATACGAAACTTTATTTTAGCAAATATATTATTTAATTTCATAAAATAATGATTTAATCTTCCATTCAATAATATCTTGGATGACCTCACCTCATCCTATTGTGCTACTGCGTTGAATAAATACAAATTAGAAGAAAAATAGATCGAATTAAAACAATAAAAAAAAACTATTTTGAAATAATAAGACCATTACTCATCATCTTGTTTATTCTCCGTTTAGGGTTTAGGTCAATCAACTCCCTCTTACCTACTACTACTCTAAAAGCAAGGTAATTCACGAAAAGCATATTAACCCCAACAGGTTAAAATAAATTAAAAAGATAAATTAATTAACAAATTAGAGAGGTTACCTTACTAACTGATTTTAAATAAGTTCTTTTCTTTTCACGTAAGTCAAAATAAGATCAAGTATCTTTGATTTTTCCAACAAAGCATTCGCCTAGTTGCAATGTCTGGACCAGCACGTGGTGTGACATCATCTATTCTAATCAATTTTAATTTCGTACCAATTTCTAATTTTTTTTTCCAGGTGGCATAAAGGAAGAATCTGCTTTTAGATATTAGAAGATATGAATGGAGTGTGACAATTCCTCCCACAAGAGACAGAGCAGGAGTCTATGTCTGGGGTTATTTACCATGTACAGAACATCAAATGTAGTATATTTCCTATTGACAATTAACCAATTGCCTCACAAAAGGAACAATAACTAGTTTGAATGAAATACTCCTTTTCATTAAGTTGAACACCGGATTCTCCACTCCCACCGAACCTTCCACAGGTAAGCAAAATGTGCAGAATGTGCTTTAATTCATTTTAAGCATGGAATTGCACAAAAGGACAAAGTGCTAATAAATTTACTGTACGCACCAAATGAGCAGGTGACCTCCATTTTAAACATACCTTGTTCCTCCACAGTTACTTAAAAATTCTAAATTCAAATCTACATTATATAATTGCCAGATTCCTCTAAGTACCATAATCTTTGCTGGTTCAAAATAAATTCAAAAGGAAAAACAACGATTTGACAAAGTTGAATTTTGGGAATCATATAAAATGAAAGAGAGGCTTTAGTTTAAACAGGATATACAGAGCCGTGACTGATTGTTAATCTACTCTTACAACAATAATTATCCACAACACATACCTGACGAAACAAGGAATGAATAATTTTCAGAATCATGCTGAAACAAATACAAAAGTCGAGATAATTACAAATTTAGCAATTCTGCAAATGTGATCCTGGATAATAATAGCAAATTATCTAACGAAATAAATTAAAGATTTCCCGAAAAAAACAGGAGAAACAAGCTTAGTCTGATTATCATCTGATCATATTGTTAAACAGCCCAAACTCGCTTTTTCTGACAGACAAACCCGTTTAGTAGCATCGTAAATCTTCATGTCTATTCACAAATATATTCTTGTATTGAGAAACCTTGTAAATATCAAGAACGATGCAAGCTGCTATGCAATGTCGCCGAATATAAGTTCAGCATACATAAAAGAAGATTAACTATCAAGTTGAAGATACTGGGGATATAGAACTAACAATTTCTTCATTTCCATCCATTTATATAACAGAAGTTTTCATGTACAAAGCAGATGACAGGATACACAATTTGAGTAATTTACTTAAATCAGCTTTAAAAAAGGAGCTAAATCCTAAACTCAACTATTGGTTACCTGTACCTTTACCAACCCAAAAAAATTCCACCATGGTTACTAAATAACAGGAACACTCCCATTTGGTTGCTGCATTGTTCTCAGTGAATTTCCTACAAAAACAGAACAGACAACCCTCATTAACAACTTGTATCAATCATTTTTCCTTCAAACTAAACATACTACAGCTTATCATGCAAGTATCACTCCAAAATTTGTCAGCTTTGTGTAAAAGCTTTCATCTCAAGACGCTGTGGATCCACAATCAGTCATATAGTTAGTGACAGGCTTTTGATGATTACTTAGTTTTCTAAATTTAGCTTACACTATAAAATAAAAAGACAACTCAATAACATATTAGATTACCTGTGTTGCTAGCAAATGAATAAGATGTTGGAAGAAAGTTGCTTCTAGTCAAACCAACATGAGTGGCTGCAGACCTTGAAACATTTTCAAGAAGAAACTGATTTGACAAACCACTACTTGGCAGGCCTCCTGCTTTTAGTAAGCAAATTTCTGAGCTTTTGGCAAAAATATGATCAGATTTTTGAGCAGGTGATCGGCCCTATTTTTCAAAAACAAAGAAATACCCAGAGTTAGCTTCACTAGCATGGAAATAAGCTTTTCTTGGTGGGAAGCTGGGTTTGGGGGTGTGGTGATGGAAGGCATTTCCACCTTTATCCTTTAACAGAAAGTCATAGCCTGCCAGTAGAGTATAGAGCCTAATTCCACATTATTTTCTGTTTCTAATAATCAAAGATTTAAACAAAATCACCTGAGTAAAGAACTTACAACATATAAATTTTGAGAGTCTGATGTGTACATCTAAAGACAATAAATTTTCAGTCCGATGTGTACATCTAAAGACATTAAATATTGTCAGTCTGATGTGTACATCTAAAGATTGAATTACATTCAAACTGCATAAATTTGATCACATGATTCGACCTATAACTTTAAATGATCAGCCTTAAATAAGAGTAAAGAATGTTATACCTCGTGCACATTGTCCATTTGGTCAAATGAAGGGCACCTAAGAGATGAATCTTGGAATGCGATCATCTCTGCATGTGATGTCTTTGGACACACATCAGGACGCAATTGCTCATTTAAGTTCTGGAAGTAAAGATCGCGAAGTCTGGCACGCAGTCTATTGGTCCTTTGTGAATAAAATATCTTCGTAGCAAGAGGTGCAGGAAATTCTAATTCAACAAAAATACATGTCATACAAACACCAAGTTGTATTAGAAAAACACAACTGAAAAATTAAAGGAAAAAACAACTGAGGAAAGGTCTTCCATTTTACCAGTTGCCAAAAGTTAATGACTTTCAAAACTTAAACTATATATTTTTAATACCATTCTTCGTTGTGTTTGGATGTTGCACAAGAACCTGCCCAAGGATTTTTTGGTTAGGATCTCCATGTTCTGAAGTAGTTCTTTCAATCAAGTCCTTGCCTAAATGGAATCCAGAAAATTAATTAGGTGATTTATTCCATGCAGAGGTCCCCAATCGCCAAAGGCTAACAGCATAATACAGTAAAAGCAATAGGACAGTTGTCATTAATGTCAGACTAAACATTACAAAAACCAAGTGTTCACTGTGCATATACCTACATATAAAAGTTGAAAAGAACACAGTCACATAAAAAAAAGGATCAATTCCATTAATATCATATACATAGAAAAGGATAAAAAAAAGCTCTGCAAGACCAAAAGTCATTTGCTCTGGACAGACACCATAGGAGGCCTTTGGTGGCATAAGAATATTATGAGAAAATTACAAGTAGTTTCTCAAAAGTTAAACATCCTTTAGTTTATAGAATTTTAGAAATATGAAAAGAACTTTCACACAGTTTTCCTATTTGATGGATACACATTTATTATTGAAGAAATCTAAATTTGAGCATACATGAAGATGAATGATAGCTTGTATACAATTTGAAAATTATGAATGCAGAGCTAGATTTAGTTAACTCTATTTATCTAATTGTAACTTTCCGAACAGGAAATTTTAGCATCCATGTTTTAGCATTCAACATGCCTTCGCTTGCACACTAGGATATTTTTAGAATGTACATGCCCATGTTCTAGTTCACTAATAAAAATGAAATATGATGGAACAAAATTAATAATTGTGTTTTCACATCATGCAAAGAATTTTTCTTGAAGTTAGAGTTTATAACCAAAAATACAATAGAAGAAACTCATTATGATATGTCCTGCAAGAACAAATTATTTCAGCAAGTATAATTGCACACTTACGAGTTATTCCATCAGTGAAACTCAGACTTTTGGTCTCTCCAGAATCTGTTCCAGGGCTTTCTAGTACAGGTAGGTGCGTGTTTGCTCTCCTTCAATAAACATAACAGATTCGATATAAATTTAAGGGGGATGATTAAAAACTCCAATAAATGGGAATAAATATTGAATTTCCAAACATACTTTTAAAACAACCGTGTACTAACCTCAATAATTGTAGTTTTAACTTCTAACAATACAGTGAAGGTATACTGGTTATGGTAATCATTCACACTGAACGCCAGCCTACTTGATAATTGATTAAAAACTTATTATATCTGCAGTTTGAATCTAGTTTTCGATTTGATAGTAATACTTTATTGGGGGGTTGGGGGCGGAGGAGTAATGGAAGTATTATACAAGAAATGAGGCATTCAAATTTATTTTCTATTAGACAAGAATTTATTATAATTTTCTGGTAGCAGAGACACACAAAATCACAAGAAGGCTCCAAATATCTAAGCCACAAAATTAATGACAATGATATCAAAATAATCATACTACAAGTGTGTGCACATTGGATGAACCAAGAAAACATACCATTTATGACGTTTTGTTGGAGGATGCATCACAGAAGCTGGGTGGTCCTTATTTCCAGGATTAATTCCAGCACCATCCACCATAGATGCTGCATCGACATAAGTAGTGTGTCCTAAGGACATTGGAACTAAAATGAATCAAGTTTTCAAATTGATTAGTAAACGAATAGCTTAGGGTACGGAAAAATTGATATCTGTATCCAGAAACTATAATAGTACTCCAATCCAGCAAAATAAACTTGAGTCATACATCAACCATATTCCCAATAAAATAAGTAAAAAAGATCAAATTTGTCTTAACATAAGAAATTACAGTATAAACTAAACTCTAATCAATCAACTCTGTATAGTATTTCAAATCAATCCATGTTCAGCAATATAATGAAAAGTTTTGAACTAAACCTGTAAGCCAATGAAAAACAAAACAAAGATCATATTCTCCTATGGTCATGAGTAAAATGGTAGAGGGAGTGCCAAATTTTAGTTCCATAAAAATGCCAAACTAACATATCACTTTAAGAGCCAAAGATATTTGATTGTTGAATGTTTCAGTGAAAGTCAACAACACAAGTGATAGAAATGGCAAACTGATATATCACTTTATCACCAAGATGCCTTAATGATTGAACAAAACATTTTATAATAAATTCAATCTTGAAAAAAAAAATTTAAAACAAGCAGCAATCCTGGTAAAATGGAGTTTATAAGAAACATGCATAAACTTCTGTGTAAGAATTCCACTGTTTTGAAAGAGAAAACTTACAAAAAAATTGGGCTTTTACCTTTAACCTTGTTTGAAAAGGGAATCACTCTGATTTGACTACTCAGGTGGGATTGTGACAAATCCGAGTCAATATTATCCGTAGACCCAGACCTTCTCTGCTCCCCGACTGCTGAAGCTTGGTCTATGAGGGGTTATGAAGTACAAAAACTAATGTTACAAAAACCTATCATTAGAATGTATTCAGAAAAAGTAAAGGACTCCCTTAAAAGAATAAATCTACCGAAAAAATTCAAAATACAATTTTCAGAAAGGATTAAATGTTTTTAGTCAAACTAAAAAATAAATAAGTTTTGATTTTGGCCCCTGTACAACTTTTCCTATGTTTGTGGTCCCTCTAAAATTACAAATTACCACTTTTGATCTCTAGTATTACATGACACTAATTAACTACTTATGAGTTGAGCTGATTAGAAGAAAAAAAAACTACTTATGTGTTAAGAGCTTCCAAGCGATGCATACTACTAGTGTTGTAATGCAATGTTACCATATGTCACTTAAAAAAAATAAGATTTGTAAAATAAATATTATTCATCTATCTTAAAATAAATACAAGGGACTAAATACAGTGACTTAAAAATTTGAAGGGATGATTGTTGTATACCATCTATTAAAAAAATCAACAGAAGATTAAACTACTGAATACTAAACTAAAGTTATGCTAAAAGCCTTTCAGAAGACATGATTGTTATATACCATCTATAAGAAAAATCAGCAGAAGATTAAACTACTGAATACTAAACTTAAGCTATACTAATATAGTATGGTAACTAAAAATATATTTGCAACTGATTAACTCATATTTTAAGGATACTAGCACAATAAGCTGGTAACTTTTTCTTTTCCTTCCTAGGAGGTTTCCGATTCCCGGTACTGCCATCAAGCTCCAACGGAGTTTGTTCTGTGAGCTTTAATGACCTACAAAGTTCTGAAAATACGAGAGGGTGGGGAAACAAGGTTCAGCATTAGCAACCTTTTAAAAACTGGGGACAAAAAACAAAAGCTGGTAGTAAACTAGCCAGCAACATTTGCAGGTCAATGTGTAACTGAATAATTAGAAAAGCCTCACATACAAAACAGAAAATTTTATTACAAATACAAAAGAAGCCACCAAACCTATATGAGCAGCAAATTGACTTTCCTTAATCGGCTTCTTGCAATTGTTGCAGCATACCTCAAAAAGGATATCAAGCAATCAGTTAGATGAATTTCTCTAGATTATACTTTTTAAAAGCTAATGCCTGCAGATGAAGATATTTACAAGTTATAACATCTAAATCAATTCTATAATTTAGATAGTTGAAATAAAATGCATAAACTGTTTCCAATCTGTGTCAGATGGGCTACTGTGTGCCATCCTGGTGAATATCGCAGTAGAAAAGTAACGAAAAGAAGCAATAATTACTGAACTTAAGGTATACCAAACTATAGGAAGCGATAACAGGTTATAAAAATATTATGCCACATAATATCTGCATGAAACCATATACTAACAGGTTATACCAGTAAAGAAACCACATGAAAGTTTCAGGCCGGACACTTGGGAAGAAGCACATGAATACTAGTCCACTAGCAGACAAGCAAAAGTAGAAACATGAGGCAAACCTTACCAGCTGCAAGGCATCAGTCAGGGGGCTCTCACCATAGACATGCATATCTGGGACAAAATATGTGGAGAAGCATTTTAAAAATCCCAGATGAAAATGACAATTGTCAAAGACCAAAAAACTGGAAAATGAACACAAATTAGGAATTATACTCAGAAAAACGAAATACGATGATAATAGAAAGCTAAGCCCAAAAAACAAAAATCCTCAAAACTAAACATGTTCATTTGACCATTATACTTAGTTCCACTTCGACATAGCACTTGTCTCCGTTGCCCCTAAGAAAATATTTACATTTAAACTCTGTTAGGATAAGCTTCTTAATGAAAACTTAAAAGAAAAGAAAATAAAAAAGATAATACAAAATAAGTTGTTCCATAACTTAAAATTAGCTTATACATAAACTAATCTGTCGAAGTTCTTTCATTTAGCTACTCTAAAAGCTAATTTCAACATTCGCATAAACTAATTTGTAAGTTATGAGAGAGGCTAAAACCATTTTACCTGATTATTTTCTTCTTCTGTAAGTGCTTATTTAAGAAGTTTTTTCCAAGCAGACCCTTATTGATTTTCAGTATGAGACAATCATTACCATTCATTCTTCTACCAATTTAATCACATTGAACTAAATAAATAATGAAGACGATGCATTACTATCTATCAAGGAATCCACAGATTGTCCTACGAAAAGGTTGATTAACAAAACAAAAACAATTTAAACAACCTTCTTCGGGAAGCAAATTTGCTTCGTCTGCCTCAAGTAGTTCTGTACATATATACTCCGCAGTCTTCTTCTGATGGGCAAAGTCTTCTTCAAAGCCATGCACAAACAAATGCTGTTCAATCAGATATTGAATACGAAAGCAAAATCCATAAATTAAATAGTTTAACAGACATGCATTGTCAGTGTAAACTACACTATCAATCGTTCAGAAGTCAAGGTAAGTACAACTTTTAAGATATTTACAATAAAAATAAAAATAAAAATGGCTCTGTGATTTGTGATTAGATAACGATATAAAAAAATGATTTACATTGTCGATGCATATACTATATATAATCCATAATCTATAATAATCAAGGGAATACAATGTTTTTATATATTATGTATACAATGGTTTTATATATTTTGCAAGCTGCTATCAATTATTATTTTCTTTCTTCTTCATTTAACTTCTTTATCTTTTTATTTATTACAGAAAATAAATGGAGCCACTTCTTGTACTAGTTTATTCCAAGAATTAAAAACTATTTGTACCGACCTATTATATTATATTATATTAAATATAAAATATGACGACCAGAATCCAGCAAACAGTGTCAAGCACACCAAGCAGCTAATAGTCACAGAAAGGTAGGGTCTCCAAATACCTGCCACTGTCTGAGAGAAACTCCCGGAAGCAAGAAGCCTTGCCATGAGTTCCATTCTCCCACCTCCCGGGGAACATACCATTGAGAGGAAAAAACAATGCACCTGCAAAACCGATGAACGACATCGAAGTCATTGCATGTTAAGAGCAATGATCAATCTAAGAGCAACACACAAAATTGACGCAACAGAGAGAAGGAATAGAAGTTAACATCGAAAGAATGCTGAATAGGGAAAGCAAGAGAGATAGCAATGAAGGAAGAGTGAGAACAGAGAAAACAGCATTCAATAAACGCGAGAATAGATCGAAAAAAGGAGAATAGGCATACCTCGAAGCGAGAAACGGCGGAATCGGTTAGAGCGCGATGAGAACCCTAAAAATGAGAGGAAGAAATGAGGGAATCGGAATAGAATTTAGGAGTAGAGAGGAGGAGAAAGCAATGCCTGCAGAGGAGAGTGAGTAGGAGGTTGCGATGAGATTGGCAATGGCGGAAGAGAAACCCTAGAAGAGAGAGTGGGAGAAGAATAGGATTTACCTTGTTTTTGTTTCTTTTATAGTTTTTGTTTCTCTTCTCTTCTCTGAGGAGAAGGAGAAGAGGGAGAAGGCAAAAATAGGAAGAGGTTTGAAGGAGCGAGGGGTGTGCGTTTTGCTTCTTCTGCTCCACACTGTAATTCTACTGTACCGTCACTTACCTTTTATATTAATAATATTTAATAATTAATAATTACTACCTTCCCTCCACCGAAATTAAAACAATACTAAAAAATTAATGGTTTGCTAAACCTTTCTATAAGTATTTAATAATTTATTTAATATATGGCTTATAAAAAGTTATACTTTATGAAACTGTAACGTTGGTTACATCATCAGCACATTTTTATGAATAATAAAAACATTGGTTATGTCATCACTACCTATCACAGGTTTCTCTCACTATATAATAGCTACCCAACTTCCATAACACTAACATAAAAACATAAAAAAATGTCATGCCTTTTCTTATCCATAAAAACCAATTAACAAATTCCAATCAACACATAATTCTTTAAGATCTAAATTAAACAAAAAAAAAAATAGAGCAATGACAATTTTAAAAGATGATAAATGAATTTTAATTTATTAATATTCTAGTTTTTTCAACAATTAAGTATTAAATATTCAAAAAATTAAAGTATTGGTTTGAATTATTTTTCATAAAATAATGTAATGTTATTTATAACAATGGATGTTTATGATAACTTCAAATTCTCACAATTTTTAAAGCTAATTTCACCAGTACATATTAATTTAAAACATTTAATTGACAGTTGACAGATATTCAGTATAATTATTGAACTATATTATGGTATCAATTAAGTATATCTCAATAGTATAAAATATACATCATCAGAGGTATGGGTTCATGTGAGTAAAGGAAATTGTTCCAACCAACCTTTTATTTTAAACAAACAAAAAGTTGAAAATATTTTAAAATGATAACAAATTAATTGAAAAGATGATACTTTACAAATTAACCCAAATTGTTAAGTTATGGGGTAACGTATACATAAAAATTTCAATAATATATTAATTCCGCAAAAAGCAAAAATGATGAATTTATTGATTAAAATTGTTAATATTTTAAAATTTTATTTAATATTTATACTATTTAAATATATTATTAAATTAATTATATGTAAAGGAAAAAATTGTACTTGTCTAAAAATATATTAAATTAGCTTGCCAATTTTATAAAAATTGTTTCGGCCTACCTATCTCACCTGTGAATTGATCAACCTTCATTCTATTTGGCCCACACATATTACAGATTTAGGTTGTCCCATATTATTCTATTGTGGGTCTGCAAACTCACAAACATTACACCCCTACTATGTTATTCCATCTTTTGTTTCCTGTGTCTCTCTTATTTGTGAACAGTAATCTTCATATTTTGTTGAATTAATGCGTATTGTTTTATATTAATTTTAATTAATTTATTCTCACATAACTAGATATAATCTTATAAATTTTTATATTTTTCATATAATAAAAGCTAAATTAAACCCTTCATGCTAATAAAATTATAAGTTTTTAAATTTAAATTTATTTTTATAAATAAAAAATAAAGAATTCAAATTCAAATGTTTTACTTTTTTGAAGTTTAAAATTCTCTGTTCGAATATAATCTAAGAGTATTTTGTTTTTGTTTTAATTTAATCTTCTATCTTTAATTAAAAATATATATATTCATTTTCAGTTTGTATATAGTTTCCAAATATTGATGTAAGAAAGAAAAACATTTGTAGTATTTGACGACGAAAACACATTAGATGTTGTAACTATGTGTCCGCATTTTCTTTTATATTATCTTATTTTAATGAGTCAAAAATATACTATTCTAATTCGATGTATTTATTTAAATAAAGATATGTGTATTCTATTTCGTGTATTTAATTTGTAATATATAATTTGAATGAAAACACTATTAAAAGATAATAAATATGAGAAAAAAATGTAATTTTTATTATGAAGTAGTATTATATAGTTTTTTTTTAATGAAGTGATTTTTTTCTTCACTGTTTTTTTTTTCTTTTATCATCATATACCTAATAGTTTTGAGATTCAAAAGATTAAAATTTTAAATTATAATCAAATAACAAAATAGGAGCATACTAAATGAGGAAATTCTCATGTAGTGTGATATATTACTATAGATAGTATATCATAGATGATACAAATATTTTATAATATAAAATAATTTAAAAAGGTAACATTTTTTAAATCATATAGGAAAAACTAAATATAAATAAATAAACTTAAGATGTTTATTATTTCACATATTCAATTGTGGTAGGGTTGAATGACACTACAAGAGTCACCCGATCCAACATGAATAGTCTAGAACTATTTTTTTATCAGGCTAATGTTTTGCAACATATAATTCTTAATCGATTATTACACAATAATAAAAGAAAAGAGAGAATATGATGCATGATATTGATTATTAGTACAAAGGAAAACATACGAGAAATTGGAGAATATCCAAGTTTTAATAAACTCGCTCGTGCGAACATATTAAAATAATCATTTTTTATAAATTTGAATAACAGTATCATTTATATATTCAGAAATACTGGCTGAATTTTAATACCATTCACAAATATAATTTATAATCTTGGTCCAAATTATTTGAACCAGCCCAAATATCTTCCTACTTGCTTAACCCTGACCCAATCAAGTTTTTTTGCTTTCTGCACTCCATACTAACAACAGAAAAACTACAATACCCTCTCTCTCTCTCACCACGCTGCTACTATGGTCATTACCGTCACTGTCTCTTCTTCTTCTTCTTCTTTCCTGTACTTTCTCCACTGCATTCTTTGAGAGGAAAAAGGAGAGAGAGGGAGGAAAAGAGTAAAACATCGGATTTGGTGAAAAGCTCCTTGTGGAAACTATCTCCTATGTTCTCGAAAACATTCATATGTTTTCGGAAGGTTTATTTGAAAAGCTGATTATTCTAAAAAATATTTCTTACGTTTGAAAAAGTTTATTTTGAAAAGTTTATTTTAGAAAACTAAAGCATCTTATATATTCCAAAATACTGTTAAAAATATTTTCAGAAACCTTGTTCCAACAAATTTCTGATAAGGCGTTCCAAAAATCACTGTGACAAAGGGTAAAATGATTATTTAAAAAAATTATAGGAGTGCAATTAATAATCAAGAGGTGCAGGTAGCAAGAGCTCCTACCAATTGTTAAAAACAACCTTTTTTCTCAAAGTATATATTTGCTTCAGTACTCTCTTTTTTTTTTTGTTGATAAAGTTGCTCACAGAAAGCATATCTTTAACATAATACGAAATATATTTTCGTTTTGAATTCGAGTGTAACTTTCCAATACAAAAAAAGGTGACCATGTATTTTCATTTTAATATTTTCTTTTTAATTTTTACATCAGTTGATTCCAGAATTTGAAAGAAAGGAGAGGGAAGAGGTTAAAACTAAACTTTTCTGATTTATTTTAATTCAGCAAATATTAGTTTACTTTTCATTTCTTCTATCATTATAATTATTAAAGTGCAGTAACATATTAGTAGTTTTTTTTTTTTTTTTTATTTCCTTAAAACAAAACAAAATATTTTTATTTTTTTTTTTTATTTTAATTTTTTAATTTTATTAACATATTATTATTTTTTTTTTTTTTTTTCATTTCCTTAAAACCAAACAATATATTAGTATCTTTCTCTCTTCTCACCTTTGTTAAATCTACTCCCCTTTCATTGATAACCAAACAGTTCACCGAACGTAACCAGAACATTATGAACAATAACATTGAGAAAACTATCTCGCTCTGCTCTCTGATTTTGGCTCCAAATATCAGAGCCGCATATTATACTTCTCCTAAGAAGTGCAGTTCATTTCACAAGCATTTCAGAAAGGTTCCCATGTATCACATATTAACATTGGTTGGGTACAACCATTACAATTAACAACGGTTATCTACCGAAGCATTAACGAGAAGATCATTATTTTGGAACCTCAGCCATTATACACAATTCCCCCCCGTTACGGATGAATATAATATCCGACTGCCATACTGACAAGCGAAACCACACAAACAAACAAAAACGGGAAGCCCTCCTGAGCTCTTTTAATTTTGATTTTCTTCTTCATCATGTCCTAACAAAAAAACAAAAGGGGTGTCAATATCAAAAATGGTGATTCAGCAACTGAACATTAACAATAATTTCAAACATGGTGCACTTCTTCCAAGCAACAGAGAGGGATGAAGCACTCCACAGAAACCATCTACTAGATAATACCATAACTAGATTGTTTAAGAAGGTAGGAAAATTAAAATCTATTGTCCATTGAAAGAGAGTGAGATTTGCTGGTCCCTTTAGTTATGTTGCAGTCACAAGCAAGAATTTGTGTTTTAAAAAGAGTTGTAGAGATGATTCATAGAGGTTTTGAGTTGCGCATCTTGCCTCTGATAACTTAAGCCTCTTGTGTTGATGTTGTACTTAAAACAAAAGCTACTCGCTTACGTTTACATCTTACATGGCAAGTAAAATGGTGTGAGATGATTGCTAAAATCTACCAACCTATTGTTTTGTTATTCCCCCCTCTTTATTATGCTCGTCTGGATTGTGTCAACTGTTTCCATCTACCGTATATAAAAGGGGCTATTGAACATGAAAAATGGAATTCACGAAATTTTTTTATAGTTTATTAGGACGTAAAATAAAATAAAAAAGTACCTACCAACTCTTGCTTGAGCAAATTTTTTTCTCGGGTGTTCCTGCACTTCTCTTCATTCAACTTCACGATGGTTCCTTCGGCCTGCAAAGATAATAACTACTAGTTGATTACTTTTTAAGGTTGAAAATTATTCGAAAGGTCAAAGTATAAACCAAGTAACTGATTCAAGGAATGTATAACCTTATGCACATCATTGTGTAAGGTAATTAATATGGTACTGCATAAACATTTTACATCTTTAAGCACTTGGCAATAAGCAATCGTGAGTACACTACAGGAGAAAACAGACACTTTTAAACATAATGATAAAACATGCTCTTTTTATTTTTCTTTTCATAAAGAAAAAAGTTTAGGTGAGTTGAAATTTGGAAACTCACCAAGCTAGAACATGTCTTAGATTCGGTTGGTACTTTTATATCTTTTGTAACAATAAGTAGTTACTGCAAGTTGTGTTTAATCGCTGTCTATCATATTTCTATCTAAAACATGTTCTTTTGTTGTCTCATGCACTCTTTTCATGAACTCTTGCTTCTTTTAAATTAAGTAAAATCCCAAGTTATCACATGGTACAAAAATAGCTTGATCATAATTCAGGTTCAAAATTCAAATATTTGTCACTGGCAGCGATATTGTGAGAGGATAATATTCTTGTTAAACAATAACCAACCAACCAACCAACACTAAAATTAAAGCGACCGTGAGATAACTGCTAATCTAAGTCAAAAAGTACTAATGACTAACCTCTCTTAAATTTGCATCCATTATACTCAACTTCGACTGCAATTCCTTGAAATCTTTAAGAAAACTCATTTTCTCAATATCATTTACTTGTTGCATGTCCCCCTCCTTCTCAACTAGTCTTGGAGCAGTACCCCTCTCCGTTCCATCCTCCTCCAAACCCTTAGCCACTTCCAAACTTTTTTCATCCTGACAAAAAAAGAAACAATTTAATAGCAATGTTCTTCTTTCTCGATAAATTTTAGCCTCAGACAATCTCTTCTTGACCTGTAATTAAGTTATCAACTCTTGTAAATTAAAAAAACTAAAACACGTCATATTAGTCAAGAAGACTGTAGACACACGGTGGTCCAGAAACATATAACAAACATATAACAATTTCATGTTAATTATTACCTGGTTTAGTTAGAATTATCATGGTCCAAGAAAAACTTCAACCGACAGTTAATCAAATTTTGAAAACTCACTTCTTAAATTGAAAAACTCAGTTACATTACACGTCACATAAAAACAAGACGGGAATATACAACACGTAATGGTCCAATACCATGAAATAATTTGTCATGAATGTGAAATATAAGAGGGAGAAACTCACTGTAAGAGGGGAAGTCATTTTGATGGGTGGATCTTGGCTCAAATCTCCATTTTCAGGGGAAGAAGACGGGGTAATGAGGACCACCCTTAGTTTCTTCTCCTCAACAAGCCTTCCACTATCTTTCACAAACTGTGAAAGCGAAAAGGGAAGGGATTAATGTGTAACTAAACCACATGACAAACAAGATAAGCTGAATAACATAATGTAATAAACGTGACTGACCAGGTCAGAGGAGATGTCATCCTCGGTTGTTCCGGCGGCGACAACCGCGCTTTGAACGAGGAACTTGTCTTTGCAGTTGAAATCCGGCGGGGCTGTGCGCTGAGCCTGCATAGTAACTACCTCCAATCCAACCAAAAGGAGCAGAAGAACAACGTTAATCATTAACTGTGACATGTTACGGTAGTTGAAAAGTAAGAGCGCGTAGTAGATACCGGTGAAATCACATGTTCCGTGGGGGTGGACAATGCCGACGGTTGGCCTGACGCAGTATTTCTTGGGCGACGTCGTTTTGATCTTGAAGGCAACATAGTGAGAATCGTTGTTGGCGAGACGAACCACACAGGAACTCTGTTTCTTCAATTCAACTGAGAGAAAAAGAGAGTGAGGAAGCGAAATGAGAGGAGCGGTGGAGAGAGAAAGGAAAACTTACAGCGAAGAGTGATGTGAGAAGGATGGATTAGGAGAAGGTCCGTGGCCATGTGAGGGATGCAGAATGAGAATGAATGGGGAGAGTTTGTTTAGAAGAGAGAAAGAGAGAATGGGAAAAAGAGAGAGAAAAGGAGGCATAGCTTTGCATTGTGCTTCTGTTGTGTTGTGTTGGTTACGTGGGTTGGGGGGACGGTGTGGGACTACGACACACTGCCTGTAACTTAACCTTTCTCCTCTCCCCGCCCAACTTCTCACTCTTCTTCCTTACGATAAATTTACTCCAAAAAATGTAAAAGGACATTTTACTCTCTTACTTTCTCGTTAACAAAAAATCGAATCATAATGTGGGGTATTCAAACTAATTTTTTATTTCTAGACTTTTTTTTTTTTTAGCAGTTTTGTTTTATATACGTTTTGAACTAGGTGTTTATTTTGTATCGGTGATCATTTTAAATTAAGTGCTGAAAATAAGTGACAAGTCTGACGTTTAAAAGTATAAAAGTATTAACTTTTTTTATCTCTATCTTTATCTTTTTCTCGTCGTCACTTTGCTTTTCGTGATTGGAAAATGGTGGGGTCGAGACCATTGGTAAGAAAAAGAGATGGAGAAGAAAGATGCAAAATCGTAAACGGTTACCTTTGATTTGAATTTTTCTAATGTACTTTTTTTTTATGGACAACTTTTTTCAAGGATATTTCCTGGTGTTTAAGGATAACTATAGATTAGTGTTGTCTGTGTTTATGTCATTGTGGTAATATATTAGCAAACTTCTACTGTCCATGTACTCTGTCGCATTAGCATCTTAGTGGAAGTATTTGAAGAGTCTCTTCATCTAACCACATTTAAATATAAAAAATTGTATTAAATTGATTAATTGACCCCTATCTCAACACATGGATAGAAAATATAACTACTTGTATGTAGTAAATTATTAGAAACTGTTTTCTAATGTAATTTTTAGCAGATGTATTGGCAAAAGTGGAGTTTTAAAATTTTTCAGAATTTTGATTTAAAAATGTTTGTCTTTTATATTTGACTTTTGTTTCCTTAAAAAATAACATCATCTTTTGGACATGTTTTAATTTATATTTCTCACAAAGTTATTGTTGTATGGAAGGCAATAATATAAGTTTATTTGCAAGCACTTCTATATATATATATATATAGAGAGAGAGAGAGGGAGGGAGAGAGAGAGAGAGAAAATAAGTAAAATAGTAAAGTTTTATTTAAAAAGGTTATACATAAAAAAATATAACAATTTATTTTTCATTTAACATCTCTTTATCATTATTTCTTCTTTCAGCTCTGATCAACATTTTGGATAATTCTTTTTAATTTTTCCTAGCATATGTTTTTAAATGCTCTAATTAATCTACGTAACTGTCATAATACGGGATCCTTCTTTCTTTCGTTTTTTATCGTCGATCATCAACCTCGGTAGAAGTATCAAACATAAACATGATCTAATCAAAAAAATATTTTTGAGAATTGAAACTTCAGGTTAATACCATTTTAGTGTATTATAATTAACTCGTTTAAATCATATGAATGTGTTTGATGAAATCTGTAAAATTTATTTGATGTAGACATAGTTTATTAAAAACATTAGGCGTGATTTTCCCTTCAATCTTTGGAATGACGTGGTAAATAAGTGAAGTGTGAACATGATATTTAAACCACTAATTAACCATATTATTTGATAACATGTATTAAAATTCTGACAGATAAAAGTATAAAGATATATTGAAATATTGTTCAGAAACCAAAAGAAAAAAAAGGTTTAGAGGGTGGAAAGATATTAAGCTCTTTACTTATTTAATGAATACACTGTAAGCTTTAAATTATTACCATCATTACTTTATTTATTTAACTATTGTTTTCACAAACTAGTCAATTTGAATTTAAATATTTTAAATAAAGTTTTGAACTTGAGTACTGTAAATGAAAAAAAAAAAAAAAACAATTTGGCTTTTTCTGTTCTAAAGCAATTTGACTCCAGAAAATGCCATTCAATCCCATAATTCTAAAATCATTTTGGCTGATATTTGAACATTCCTTTGTTCTAGTTTTTTTGTTCGAATGGAGTTTGACATCCGATTGAGTGACTTATAATCATGAATATGATTTGGCTCTGTATTGTGGTTACATGAACTGCAAATTTTGGATTTGAGGGAGTAACTATTGTACCAAAGTGTTGATTGGATTGTTTTATGCATGGCTTGGTTATTCTTTCTTTCCCTTGCTTCAACGTTTGGGTAGTTGGAAATGTTACATTTGGAAATACTATGGGATGCATGCTTTTTTTTATCAGGATTTATTGAGATGGAAAAAAATATTTTGTATACAATTTACTAACTTTTGGGTTGAAAATTACAAAATCTTTTTGAATAAGATTTAAAACAATATTATTTTAAAATCAATTTTAACTGAAATTCATTTCTAGAGTTCATTCAAATAATTATCTATCATATTATTTTATAAATGGGTTTACGGCAATAAGGTCATCCAATGCAAGGGTCGATCTTAATTTACCTTTTGAGTCATGTTATTTTCTAGATTTCCTTGCAAGTTTTGTTTTAATGCAATTATCTTATAAGGCCTGCTTATTCGTAATTTTTTGTTTACATTTTTATATAAATAATAAGCAGTTTTTTTTATTCAGAATCTTAGTTAAGGCTTTCTTTTGTCACATTAACATATTTTAATTATATTTTTTTATAAGGTCAGGTCTTAAAACTGCTAGTTTAACTATGATTTCTATATTGTAAATATCTTTGGTAATGTTTTGAGATACGATTGGTTCAATTTGATAGACAATTAGTTGCAAAATTCTTGTGCTCAAATTACTCAGATAAATTGATGAACACATTGTGGTCAATCATATGATTTGAGAGTACTGCAATATTTCTTTTGTGCGGGACAAACCCTTATATATTCCTTAATTTAGCTTATTCTTAAGTGTTGTTACTTGATCGAATTATAATTTAGTTTGAATTTAATTTAATTTAAAAAAATAATTTTAAAACTAAGTAATTTTTCACACACACGCGTTACCTTAGTTGTATTTCTAATAAATACGTATTTAGATTTTTCTAGTACTCCTCTCCATCTTTAATACGGGGTATGTGGAATGTAAAATATGTGATACATGACCGTTTTAATGTACTTATAAAAATGTCTTATTATAATATATTCATATATACATTATAATTTGAGTTTTAACTAATTCAACATCTTATATTGTAAAGTGAAATAATTATATAAAAAATAAAAATATTTACTAGTATATTCTGTAATTATGGTTAACTAACAAAAAAATAAGTGATCCGGACTCTCCCGTGACTCTGCTATACATAACAACGTGAAATTTAACCATTTTACATAAGAAAAAAACCGATGATTTATTTATTTCAATTCAGCCATTTTAGGGATAAAGGAATCTGAAAATTTAATTAAATTTAAGAAGTAATATTATATATTATTAAAAGCAAACATGGAACTAGAGAGTGACTGGAATTTGTGATGGGTGATCTTCATCTACCTCTGCCCATGTTCATCAATGTGGTTTTGCTTGGAATTAAGTTGTTAACTAACATATTTCTTTAATTGTTTGAATCAACATTATCTCATAAATCATCACGTGTAATCTATTATTTATTATTAGAATTGTAAAGTTTATAATAATTCTGTTATTATGTTTGATATTCATGAGTAAGATATATTTTAAAATGAAAATCTCGTATTTATATTTCAATCTTAATCACTTACAATAAAATTTAATATTTAACATTTATTTTGATCACTTGCACAAGAAATATATATATATATATAGAAGGGAGAGAGAAAAGGGATAAATGATGAAATAAAACAGAGTTCACAAAACCAACTGGACGGGAAACAAGTGGCGCACCACCTCACCGCCTCGTGGCTACGAAACTTTATTTTAGGAAATATATTGTTTAATTTCATAAAATAATGATTTAACGTTCTTCCGTTCCATAATATCTTGTCTGACCTCACCGCATCCTACTGTGCTACTACGTTGAATAAATATAAATTAGAAGAAAAATAGATTAAATTAAAACAATAAAAAAACTATTTTGAAATAACAAGACCATTGCTCATCATCTTGTTTATTCTTGTTTGCTTCCAATTGGTCAATCAATATTTTTTTTATTTAAATAGAACTTTTTTTTTATATAACATTCTTTATCTTCTAATTTTTCAAATAGTATTTTTTATTTTTTAATTTTTTAAATAATACTATTTTTTACTTTTCTTTTTTTATTATTATATTCTTTTTACTATTATATCAATTGTGTTATTTTATATTTTTTTTACTGCAATTGTACTGTTTTATGTGAGTTATTAAAAATTTTAATTATTAATGGATTAAAATTAAATAAAAATAATATAAAAGTAATTAATTTTTTTTTAAATTAACAACAACATGTCTCAATATTATCGGAAGATTCACTTCTTATATAATTAATTATGTTTTGTTTTACATAAATTTTATTTATTTTTATTATTAATTATTTAGATTTTTTTAACAAAATAAAAATATAATTTTTAATTCAAATAACAGTTTTATAATTTATTATAATTTTTTCTTCTAATTTTAATTTTAATATAAAATACAATTACAAATTTTTATCCCTATTAAAAATAAAATATATCTTTATTCAAAATCAAATTTTATCTTTGTAAAAAGTTAAATGATAAATATTAAATAATATCTTTATAAAAATAAATAATATTTTTATAAATATCTTTAAATAACAAATTTAAATTTAATATAAAATAAAATATTTATTATTTTTTTTGTTATAATTAATTAGTTAAAAAATATATAAAATATTTTATTTCATTCTCTTTGTATTAATTTTTTAAGAAAAATTAATTCAATTATTTTTATATTATTTTTTATTTAATTTTAATTAATTAATAATTAAAATTTTTTAATAATTCTTAAAAAATAGAATAATTAAAGTGACCGTAAAAAACAGAATATAAAATAAATAAAAATAACACAATTAATATAATTATACAAAAAGAAAAAAATAAAAAAATAAAAAAAGTGTTATTTAAAGAATTACAAAATAAAAAATACTATTTAAAAAAGTTAAAAATAAAAAGGATTATTAAAAAAAACTAAAAATAAAATAATACTATTTAAATAAAAAAATATCAATAAACTCTCTTTTACCTACTAGTAAGTACTCTTAAAGCAAGGTAATTCACGAAAAACATATTAATCAACAGGTTAAAAAAAATAAAAAGATAATTTAATTCAGAAATTAGAAACGTTTTCTTACTGATTTTAAACAAGTTTTTTTTTTTCTTTCCAACAAAGCATTCGCCTAGTTCCAATGCCTGAACCAGCACGTGGTGTGACATCATCTATTCTGATCAATTTTAATTTCGTACCAATTGCTGATTTTTTTCCAGGTGGCATAAAGGAAGAATTTGCTTTTAGATATTAGAAGATATGAATAGAGTGTGACAATTCCTACCACAAGAGACAGAGCATGAGTCTATGTTTGGGGTCATTTCTCATGTACAGAACATCAAATGTAGTTATATCTCCTATTGACAATTTTACCAATTGCCTCACAAATTTGAATGAAATACTCCTTTTCATAAGTTGAACACCGGTTTCTCCCCCTCCCATCGAACCTTCCACAGGTAAGCAAAATGTGCTGAATGTGCTTTAATTCATTTTTAAGCATTGAATTGCACAAAAGGACAAAGTGCTAATAAATTTACTTTACTCATCAAATGAGCAGGTGGCCTCCATTTTAAACATACCTTGTTCCTCCACAGTTATTTAAAAATTCTAAATTCAAATCTACATTATATAATTGCCAGATTCCTCTACGTACCATAATGCGATAGGGGAGTTCTTTGCTGTTTCAAATTAAATTCTAATCACAAATATATTCTTGTATTGAGAAACCTTGTAAATATCAAGAACGATGCAAACGCCATTTTTTTATTTGTATCTATCCCATCATTTATTATATTTTAAAATTTTCATTATTTTATATCTTTGCCTTTTTAATAAGACATTCTAAAATAATCTCATAAATACGGCAAATGAAATTGACACAAATGTGATGCATATTAGGTACTTTGTGGGGGCAAATGCAATAGCATGTTCATATGCAACATTGTCTCTGTTGTTGAGTGTTGGAAACAGGCGTAAAGGGATGGAGACAGTGATCACTGAGTTTGACACACTAATGGGGGCTTTGCTCTTCTCTAGCCAAGGAGCTGCCATTGCAATTGGCCTCCTTGACTTGCATGGAAACTCACATGTGCATTGGAACAAAGTGTGCAATTTGTTTGGCAAATTTTGTGACCAAGTGGCTGCTTCTCTTTTTATATCACTGCTTGGATCAATAGCATTCCTCTTGCTGCTGCTTCCTCATCTTTTTAGACTTAAACAAACAACCTAAGATGTCTTCGGGTCTTTACTAAATCAATAAGTTTGGTTAATTACACATCCATCACTTTACTATATTCCATGAGTGAGAATTAATTTAGTGTGGTGGCACCCCAAATCATAGATTTCATTGGAATGTGTGTTACAAACTTATTTAAGAATATTTGATGAGATTATGATTGTAGACATCCATAAATAAAAAGATATGACCAATTATAATCAAAGCAATTTTGATTAATAAACAATTTTGTTCATGATAATTACATCACTGTAATACTTGAAATTATAAATTTATCCAAAAGTTGATTTTACTCTTGGCTTGTAATTGTTTTCAATTGTTAGATTTCTATCTGCAGAGTATTAAACTAAACATGTAGAGCAGTAAAAAGAGCATCCAAGATTCATTTGACAGTACAATATCATGGTTCTCATAACATAAGAAAACAAGATTCATTTAACATTGCAGAAGCAACCAAACTCAACCACTAAAAATTGTAGTGTTTTCTTATGCAATAATTCTTAACAAAGCTAATCCACTCCATTCAAATCAATTCTGCGCGATTGTGAATTTATGTAGATTAACTCATGGCAGCGTACGTGGAAGAGATTGTTCTTATGGATAAATGGAACTTTTTCTACACAAATCCTCTATAAAAAAGAAAATCTAGATCATGCAACGTAACAAATCAATCACAAGGAAGGTAATGATTCATGCAAGGAAGGTAATGATTCATGCAATGAAGAAACCATATTGAGATGTGTTGATTAGATTCAGTTCAACAACACAGATAATCCATCTCCCAACATGGGTCCTCCTCAAGTTAGGCCCAATAATATTATATTTAAAATAATAAAATATTGAGACAGTCTGACAGGTTTTAAGAAAATATCCTAAAGTGACTTAGCAAGTTTTTACACTCCACACAAAAAAGAGAGCAGAAACAGATTGTGTTGCCTTTGCCCGCTAGAGTTCCTGATTACTTTGAGCAGCTGTTTGAGTACTCATTTGTGCTATGTTTTTTGTGAAACTTCATCTTCTTGCTCCTTTCACCACCGACATCAATCTTATATTTTTAGAATTTTATTTCTTTCACTGTTTGAACACGCTCTATTCCTCTGTTGAGTGTTTTTCACTATTTATTTGTAAGTAGAACTAAGATTATTTTTCAGAAGTGCTTCTCTATACTCTGTACTCTTTGATATTATAGTGGAGATTTTTCTGGACTAGGTCCCGTGGTTTTTGTCCCTCTCATTAGGGGTTTCCACGTTAAAAGTTTGGTGTGATCTTCTTTCTTTCATATTATTTATTTTTAGACTCTGAATTTTTGGATTGTCGTAGATTAAGTTCCTCTTGGTTCTTTCAAGTGGGAAATGTTTTATTTCTCAAACATAATTTTATTCCGCTGCATAACTGTGCCTCTCCCATCAAGTGGCATCAGAGCTAATTTATTTATTTTTCTGGGAATTTACTTGACTGAATGATGGAGCCTAATTACGGTAAAATGATTAATTTGAACGGAATTAATTATCATAAATGGAGAGAAAAAATGAAGGATTTGCTATTGGTTAAAAGATTACATTTATCTATGTTTACTACTAAGAAACCTGAGAACAAGTCTGATGAAGACTGGGCTTTTGAGCATGAGATGGTTTGTGGCTATATTCGTCAATGGGTAGATGATAATGTCTTCAATCATATTGTTAATGACACACATGCGAAGACCTTGTGGAAGACCTTGTGGGACAAGCTTGAAACTTTGTATGCTTCAAAATCAGGGAACAACAAATTATTTTTATTGAAGCAGGCTATGAATTTGAGGTACAAAGAAGGTACGTCTATTTCTGATCATTTAAGTGAATTTCAAGGTTGTTTTGATCAATTGTCTTCTATGGGTGTTAAATTTGAAGATGAAATTTTGGGACTTTGGTTGCTTAATACTCTTCCTGATTCATGGGAGAATCTTC
>Ga0099824_1000706_pt1 | contig 42501 bp, 16 predicted proteins | sample SiratrowhiteBW_FD_76837 | JGI IMG/M metagenome (GOLD analysis project Ga0099824, IMG submission 76837) | Root nodule microbial communities of legume samples collected from California, USA - Siratro white BW | ecosystem: Host-associated > Plants > Roots > Nodule | place: USA: California... | reverse complement strand
GCAACTACAGCCTCCAGCACAATGTTCTTCCACCTCTACAATCCCTCTCCCTCTACCTTTGATTGCCCCAAACTTATACCTCCATAAACGTGAACTGAGCACGAGATCAACACCTTCGTGTTCTCCTCTGCCTTTAACCTAGTCGTTCAACTATAAGGATATTTTTGTCTTTTCCTCATGGATAAAATGGAAATATTCAAAATTATGAAGGTGTAAGAAGACAATATGGAAGTGCAGGAAGAATCAGTCTACATCGTCTATGTTGATGGGCTAAACGAACTATAACAGTGATGGGAGTTAGGTAGTGGAAGCAATAAGATTCACTTTTATCATAACAATATGGAAACACCTTGAACGCAATCAATCAATCCAAACAAAACCAATATGCAGTCGAAAACAGAAGAATCAATCAACACCAATAATTAACGTGGAAAAAACCTCTCAATAGATATCAAAATACCCATAGGACGGTAAATACTCCACTAATACCAAAACAAATGTACAATGAGCCTCACAAAATTAATCACAGAGCATATCAATACAACTCTTCCTAATCCTCAAAACGGTCACCAACAATGGTCCAAAAATATCAACAAATTAAAATTAATAAAGGAAGAGTTCAAGAATCTCGTCACCAGAAAAATAGACAACATTCACGAATTTTCTGGAAACAAATTACAACTCCGGTCTCAAATCCGACCGTCCAAAACAACTAACTGTGAGTGATAAAACTTGAGTAAAATTTCAGAGCAATTGGAGAAGATTTCATGGTTGGATTTCCGAAACAACCAAGACTGACGGTAACAGGAACTTGCTGCGGACAGCAGCTCTTCACAAAATTCCTGACAATTCTACAGACCTCCAGTAGACAATCACACCGTCCAAATTGAAGAAATATAAGTGGGGAATCTTCAATAAAAATTGCAGCTCGATCGGACAAGGTTTCACCGTTGGATCTTCAAAACAACTAACACAGGTTGCTATAGGAAGTAGCTACGAATTACCTCTCCCTATTTTCTTCAAAGCGGTTGCTCACACACTTCTCCACACACACCAAAGCTCTCAGCACACGGTTACAGACACTTTGTCATGTGTCATAGAGACACCAAAACATAATGAGTTTGAGCCTCACAAGGAGAGAAACAATCCAACAAAGAGGGCCTTTCTTTCTATACTCCCATATTTTCAATCTGCACTCCCATAAATTTAAAATTCTCAACTTACTTAAATTACCTATGGATTTATTCATTGTGTTGGTGTTGGCTGATTGGAGTGTTCATACTCACTGTGAAAGTTTTGATATGCATGGTGGTGGTTGTTAAACTGGATTGCTGCATCGGAAGTGTGCTGCTTGGTGGTAAGCTTTTCTTTCATTATCATTTTCTCTAGTTTACGAGTTCAATTTAATTCCGGATGCGTCCTGATTAAATAATTCAAAATGTTAAATAGCTTTTTTCTAAGTTTACTATTCTGAGTTATATAATGGGAAATAAAAATTATGATTTCTGAATCGTGTATTTTCAAATTTAAATTTAGTTTTTTAGTTTTACACTTTAGATTCAACAATCCAAAATATAAATATTAACTTTTAAATTTCACAGTTTAAAATATAAAATTGAGTGTAATTAAGAAATAAAAGTTTAAAAAATATTTTTAAATTTTATTTTATTTTCTAAGTTAATACTTACAACATGTAATTATAGTACATTATCAAGTATTACATTGCTTTGTGTTCAAATATTTCAATAATAATTGTTAAATATAGCAATAGAATCCCAGTTTTGAAACAAAATATCTGATGAAATGAATAATATTATGAAATTTGTCGCACAGAATATTAAGAGACCAAGTTAATTCCTATCACGACAAAGAGTTCTGATAAAGAGTGAATCTAGCTTTAACATATATTTTATTAAGGATATATAGGTCATTTCAGCAACTCATAAGGGTTTAGATTAAAATCATGGGGCTGCAAAAGAAATGACACTTTAACGGATAGAATAACCAACACAAAGCAAAACGTAAATATGGCCAGATTTGGGTTGTGTATTTAATTCCTACATCTTCCAAAAAAAAAGACTTTATTTAATTATTGTATTTTCAATTTGACAAAGTCAGTGTTTCAACTTTTTTATTTCTCACAAATTAACAGAAAAAAAAAAACTGAAATCGTATATTTTACAAAGTTAAAGAATTACTTCCAACTATTTGTTGTGAACGTACTCCATTAATGGTAATCTTAATTCGTATGGTACATCTTTTAATTCAAAAATCCAGTTTTGGCAAGACTTAACTCCAAAATCGCTGCCAATAAAAAAAACTTCAATATGCTGTGATTTTATTTTTTTCGTTGACCACCAGATACTAATGAATCTCTTGAACAAATAGATGAATTGATAGGACTATTCTCTTTGAATAGATGTTTTTTGGTACATTTTTGTGATAATCCATTTCATGGCATTAGCGTCAGATGAAAGAAGAGAGAGGAACGAAGAGAATGGGAGTGCGAAGAGAAACCCTAACAACACAAATGGGGTGGTGATCACACTGTACAAGGAAGCAGTGAGAAGTGGGTTCAGAAGAAGAGTATCAGAAGATCCCACCAACAAAACAAAGCCACGTGGCATTGGCCATGATCGTCGTGCTCTTCTTCTCGCTTACTCTCGGGAGCTCAGAAATGAAGCATGCCATAAGGTTCCATTGCCCAAAACTAAAACCAAGGTAATAATAATAATAATTAATCGTGTTTCTCCCTTTTGTTTCTTCAAGTGCCAATTCAGGGAATTAAGAAAAAAAAAATAGAATTTTGGAAATTCAGTTGGAGGGTACACGATCTGGTGGCGCTCCTCCTCAACCAAAATGTGCAGAAATGAAGAATTCTCATCCAAACAAAGAACCCTAAATGCATTCCCCTTTTTGGTAACATCATATTTACCATTTGCATTCACTGTTTCCTCTTACCTACGATGTTGTGTTTCACTGTGTTTTTGTTTCATGTGCAGAGTAAAATTAAGAACACGTTGAAAAGGTTGTCGTGCAAAGAGATGTAGTAGCGAAAAGTGGGAAGATAGATTGCGTTATCCCTTATTTTCGGAATTAGTTCATCTCACCGAGGAAATTCTTAGTTGAAAAAAGATTTGGAAGGTAAGTGAGAACGTTGGAGAGAAAATCACATTCATTCATTCAGTGTGTAACTGTTCATTTAGTGTTCCAACATTGTTGGTGCATGTTTGCCATGACTCTGATCTATCTAGTGATATATGTGAATTCACGATTCACTACAAACTGCTTTAAACAAGTTTCATATTTCAAATACTCTCAAATTATCTTTTGAATTTAGTGAAATAAAAAGAAACAGAATAAATTTACTATACCTAACATCATTTGTAACACATTTTTAGTAAACTTGGGCTATGAGAATTTATAGGATTTAACACAGCTAAACATGTAAAAAGATTTATCTGAAGTCATATAATGTTATATAGCCTGCAGACAAATTGAACTGGAGATACCCATGAACCCATCCTCATGACAGTTTAGAGAAGGGGAGGAATAAACTTATTTTTATTCCATGGGAGATATTAGGACATTTTAGTAGTTTACACAAACCAAAGTCATTTTCTCAAGAAATCCTACTCTTGTACTCATGGATCTAAACTGCATAACATATTTTTAGACAAATAAATAAATGCTTCATGGTTTAACTTAAATAGTCCTTTGCTGTACTAAAGAAAGTTGTTTTTATTAAAATGAAATTATTATATTAGTAGAAGATAAATTGTGATTAGTTATAAACATAAAAAAACATTTTTTAAATAATAGTGTTTTTCTAACTTGTTTGAAAATTGTAATCTAGAACTGTTTTTCATGTATACAACTACAATAAAGGAGCTTGAAAAGACCTTTAATGTAACATATCTTTTATATGAACTAGTATATTTGCTTAGGAAAAAATACCCTTTTTTGTATATATTGAAAATTTAAAATGGAGAACAATAATTAAATATTTCATTGAAAATAGTTATAACAAATAAATATTTTATAAATACTTCATAAATAATAAACAATATTATATAGAAAATGATTATTTTTAACTAACAATAATAGTGTTATTAGGTAAGACACAAGTGATCATATTCACTTTGGTGTAATTTTTCACATTAATGTCCAAAATTATTTAGTAAAATGGGCAAATTCTACCAGTTAGATAGGATTTTAAATTAATGAATTCTTCTACCTATCATGATTTCAAACTAGTCAAATATAAATGACATGCTAACTATTTTAATTAAAAACATTAGTTAAAATGTTTCTCTTTATACAATCATTTTTTAATTATAACACTATGTATGTTGGGTTTAACAATTAACAAAAAATTAATAATAATAATAATTACATAATAATAATCAACAAAACCTTAACAAAAAAAATTAAAGCATACAAATTTATTTTAAATTAAAACGAAATAATATAATTTATAATAATAAGAAGAAGAATAATTTTAATTAAAATTATATTAATTTAATTTAAATGATAATAATAATAATTATTGAAATAATAATTATAATTAAATTCATACAAATTAAATTAAAATAATAATAATAATATTTAGGGATAATAATAATAATATAATGATTATTTTCTAAGAAATAATAATAATGGTAATATTGTAACAAATTTAATTAAAATATAACAACAATAGCAATTATTATAATAATAATAATATAATAACTTTTATAAATAAAAAATAATATTTAATAATATAATATTAACTATTCAGTGACAATAAGTGGATCAAGTTGTAGTTGCATATCACTACCATTAACGCTTTCAGTTATCAGAAAGACAAAATGAACTGACACTCTAACCATTAGAATATCAATTATTTTTCATATTATAAAAACTAAATAATTAAAAAGATGATTACAGTGAGAAAAACCATTTTAATTAATGTCTTTAATTCAAATAGTCAGCATGTCACTTATATTTGATCTGAAATCATGTGTAGGTGGAAAGATTCATTAATTTGAAATCTTATTTAACTGACAGAATTTGCTCATTTTTATTTTAGACATGAATGTGAAAACGTACACCAGAATGAAAAAAAAAAAAAACTAAATTTATTTATATTAATAACTTAATGTATCTAAGTGACAAAATTTGCTCATTTTTATTTTTGCCATTAATGTAAAAAAGTACACCACAATGAAAAAAAAACTAAATTTATTTATATTAATAACTTAATGCGCAATTTAATTTAAATTGTATTTTAAAATTGATTTTTTTATCCATGTTTATCTTTTAAAAACTTTTTTTAAATAATTTAATTTGTAATTAAAAAATCACGAAATAACTTTTATAGATGTCTAATAGAACGAACTTTAGACGGATAATAAATAGTATTGTCATCCGTACTCATACAGTTATGGTAAAGAGAGTGAGAACATAAGTTTTGCAACATTTCTTATAATGCAGATCTAATACAAAGAAACAATTATATAACTAGTACATGATAAGCATGAAAGTGTCCTAGGAACATAAAAAAAATTCGAATACAAACTCCGCTTTAGTTGTTGCCGTATATTTACCAACTTTGATAAACAGTCTTTGCTTAAAAAACCTGAATGTTATTTTTTACTAGAATTCTTTTTCACTCAGTTTTTTTTTACCTACATATAAACTGAACCAAGTTCAGTATCACTTAAATAATTTATTGACCAAGAATAATTACATATTAAAATAAATATATATTATAAATTATTTCTAACATATTAAATGATTATATTATTTTAATATTTATTTATTAATTTTAAAAATTGAGTTCCTAATAAAAGTAAACATAAAGATAAATATTCAATTAATTAGAGATATTGAGAAGTTCACTGTAAACATTTTTAGTAAGATGAGTACCGTGTATAGGTGAGGAAGGTCATGGTCTTTGGAGAGAGATTATTATATCTAAGTATAATATAAGATGAAAAATTTGTGTAGATTATAAAAATATGTATGACTTTTGATAGTGAAAAGACGTATTTAAAAGCTGTGGGGAAGGGAAACAAGGAAATTAGTTTGATAAAGTTATACAATGAAAAATTGGAATGGGAGATAAGATTCAATTTTGGAAAAAAAAAATATGAATAGTAAATCAACCATTGAATAAACTTTTTCTAAGACTTGTTACTCTTTCTAATTCATATGATAGTGTTCTAAATAAAATGGGAGAATGGAGCGATGGTACATTAAACTAGAAAATTCCATGAAAAAGAGACATATTTTCTTGAGAGACAGAGTTGGTGGACGAATTAATGCAATTAGTGGATGATAAAAACCCTAACAGAGATTGTCAAGATATGAGAGTGTGGAGAGATGATGTTGAGGGTCAATTTTATGTTAAGTAAGCATATTTTATACTGTACAATACAGAACAGGAGGAGAATAATAGTGTTTTCAAAAAGGTTTGGAGCTTAAACACGATTATTAAAGCTACATACAGACCAGAAGGAGAATAACAGTGTTTTCAAAATATTTTGGACCTTAAACACTATTCCTAAAGTTTTAGGATAAGGAGTACTCTTAAATAGAATCCCTAATAAGGTGAACTTCTAAAAGGGGATAAGGTTGTTAAATAAATTGTGTGAGCTATGTAAGGAAAAGAAAGAGACTTCTTGTCATTTATTTTTTGATTGAAAATTATCTAAATAATTATGGAATAGGTGTGATAATTGGGTTGGAGTAAGCTTTTGTAAATCATAATCAATTCTTGACTAGCTTTCAACATTTCCACATCCTAGGTCTAACTAATAAACAAAATACATTTTGGAAAGGTGTGTGGATTTGCAATTGTTTAGGAAATTTAAGATTATAGAAATAAAGTCATTTTCAATCATGGGATGGTGGATATGGGGGAAGTTTGGTGCTTAGCACAACTAAACACTTAACTGTGGCTGAAATGTAACAAATTTGAGGTTATGTTTTTCTGCTTCTACTGGTATCAAGCACCTGTAAGATGTTTGGAGACATTGTATTAAAATAATATGCATGCATTAATAAGATACTATAATTAACATCAAATTATAGGTCGTGTGTCCTGATTGTCTGTTTAGTAACACATTAACATTAGGGACGCAATACTTCCAAATATAACATTTACAAAGTAAAGAAAACACTACTTGAAAATGCTTAGAACAAAGTTATCATATTATAAGGTTGTAAGGATGGAGAGCATCATCTGGAAACAAAGCAATAAATCCTATCACATTAGCAATTGTGTGATTTTAATTCTAATACTATAACTTTTATGCTTGGTTGTTTAAGAATAATATATTTGTTGATTTTGATGATATAATGGGATAAGTTTGAATACACTTCTCTTATTTTTGCTATTTATTCCTATATTTTGAAGTGGAATATTAGTAAAGAGTTGGAATACTCATTGTGTGTTTTCATTTAATTTAATTTATATTCTTTTACCGATAATAGAAGAATCATCTTTCGCATTTCAATTTATATATTCAATCATCTAATGATTCATATATAAAAAATGACTACGTGATAAACAATAAAAAGGTAACTACTAACACTATCTAGACTCCCTTATGTCAAAAACGAAATTAATGAGAAACAGACTAAAATTGTTATAAAAATATTTAATGAAAATGAACTATGCACAAGGAAAAAACCTAAACGGGGAAGATAGGACTAATGTAAGTGAAAAAAATGAAAAAAAAAAAAAAAAAAAAAAAAAAAAAAAAAAAGGAGAGTTGACATTTATTTAAGGTGTTTTGTAAGGATAATTTTGTCCAAAATTTAGCCTCCTTTTCCCAATTTCATTTCTATCTCCATTGCATAAGGTCTACAAAAAAAAAAATGTTTCCTTTCTAATTTCAATCCTTTAAAATATTTACCCAAATACCTTACCCTTTTATAATATTCAAAAAATAATTTTTTTTTCTAAAACAAGCTCACTCAAACAGCGTGAAAGTTCAATAATCTCTTTCATTTAGACTTCGGTTACACCAATTCAACCACAACTTATTGTGTGTGTATATATATAGTATACAACATGATTGAGTGCCCTTCAAAATTTAATTAGACCGAAAGCATACAGACTCAGTTCCAAAGACCTCAATAGTAACATTTTTATTATAGAATAAACCCGAATTAAAAAGGTTTAACAATCACTAGATAAGACTCATACTTTCCGATGACCCATTAAATATGCATAAAAATATTACATCCTAAAAAAAACTAGTTAGTGCATGACGGGAGATCCACTTTCCGATGCACAGAAAACAGAAACTTTTGTACCGGGGTCCTAATCACTCATCAGTGAAGAGGTCCACCAAGGGCTTACCATTTTTCGGTAGTGATCGTTTGATACCTTAGACGATAGTTCATCTGGGGAAAATCAAATAACCTTTACCGCATCATGTCAATGACTGCAAACAGTAGTGGGTCCTAGGGCATGCAGAATGACATTCTATATCCCTAACATTATCAAAGACGATTTATTATACAGTAATTGAACCTGTACAGAAAGTAAATTATCATTGGAAGAATAAAGCATCAGTTCAAAATGAAATTATTTGGACATCTTCTTGTTGTCCCTAACTTTCTGTTCAATTCACCACTTTGCACGACCCCATAAAAACCAATCCAACCTATGGGACCTAACAATCATAATGACCTGGATCTCCTGACCTAGAAATCAGAGAGGCAATGAGCACTCTATAATTGCCTTTTGTACAGTCTATTTAAAAAAATATAAAAACAGGGAAAGTCACGTTGCCATATCAATCTATAGATGAGATGAACTGCTATACTCTGCCAATTAAATTATAAAAAATGCTCTGGCATAGCAACAAAATCAGCCATGCCAAGTTCACTGGCATACTATTTGCAGAAGTGCAGCTCTTTCCCTACATTTCTGTAGCTTGTCTTTGAATTTACCTTCTTGCATTTGCTATCCTATGCCTCCGTCGTCTTCTAGACCTTCCTAACAGTATCCTGTGTAGTCTGCGTCCGGAGACAGCAGCAGAACCTGCGGCTGCAACACTCTGAAAACCAAACCGATCAACATCGAAAGAATCAGCAGCACGATCCTGATTATATCTAATGTTCGGCAAAAAGTGGCCAGTTCTCCCTAAGCCAATGGACCTCACTGAGAAAAAATCATCCTCTAGATATTCATCATCTGAATCATACTCATCACTATAAAAGGCATGGTCATTTGGCTCCAGCACATAATCCCCCAGTACCATAGCCCCTGGTGTTGAGGATAATATTGTGCTAATAACATCATTTCGTTCTCTTTCACACTCAAACCTCTTCCATTTTTCTTCTCTTATTGGATCCACTTCTCGGGGTCGTGCAAATGGATGCTTAGACCTAACATGTTTCCTAAGCTCCTTGTAATTGCCCACAAAAGAGCAGTCATCTTGCATGCAACTTCTTTTCTTGGCATTCAGAGACTTCCTTGCAGCTTCAACCACTGTCCAACCTTTCACCTGCCGGCGACAAAGGGGACAAAGAAGCTCAGGAACTTCAGTATTGTCTTTAGATTCACCTGTGCTTAAATCTAAATTTGAATTGTTTGCTTCTAGCTGCAAACTTCCAACAGATGTCGCTTTAGTATATGCCTTTTTATATTGTTCGAAACAGTTTGAATAGCGATGACTAGTAGCACACATATAAGGGCGACAACCCTTGTCATAAGACGAACAAAGCAAGAGAATGGCATTGTGGGGGACCTCCATACATACAGAGCAGGTTGCATCTTCCCAATCTTTCTTCTCGGATGCTTTAGAAGAGCTCTTCTTTACATTAACATCTTTCAGATTTTTTCTTGCACAAGACAAAAGACATGGTGATGCCTTCCGACCTTGAGACTTGTTCCGAAACTTATCAACTCTAGCCATTTACAAACTGAACTTTAAACTGATCAAGGAAAGACAATCATCACTGTAAGTCTTTTAGAATACTGAGAAAATGTAGAATAATAAATTTAAATACAATAATTAAATGTCTGAAGTACATATTTTATATGATACCATTTATATGACTTCGTAGAAATTTTTACGAAACCTACAAGTCTTAGCAACAAACACGTGTAACATGATCATAATGATTCAATCATTCTCTTTTGCAGTTACATCTAACGCACAAATGGCAGGATAGTATTGCGTCAAGATTAAATTAAACATACGTTTAAATAACAAGTAGAAGCACAACATTGGGTTGTCCTTGCTCACCACAATTATCACTAATCATGTGATTCATTTAGCTAATGTAATAGAGGGCATAAAAGCCCAGCAAGTTCTATCATAAGCTCCTCACCACATTCTAACATGCAGCACAATACACAACCAAGATAAAACAGCAAACAAAACTTCATTTTACAGAAAATTGGAAATAAAATGATAACTACGGGGTAATGTGAAATTCAGAAACCACAACCCAAAATATTAAAAGGGAAATATTAGTACAATCACTAGCTTGCAAAATTGTGTAACAAGCATCGTCACTACAAAAGACAACAAATACAAATTAAAAGGTTTGTAAAACCAATCGATTCATATAATTTCCTATTGCATATCAGCAGATCGTCCAATGGAAATGGTCTTAAACAAAACATACAATAGCAAGCTATATTAATTTCATTCACTCAATCTTTTTCATCTTTTTCATCTTGATTCATGTATCCACACAAACTACCAGACTTCAGTCTTGATAACAGACTGTCCTACAGAAACGGAATCTTAAACAACACATACAATTGAAATCTATGTTAGAATTTCACTCAATGATATGATTTTCATGTGTAAATATAATTTTAGATTTTTGTTATAATTTTTATTATATTTTTAATTAAGTAGTTGAATGGTTCCATAAAAAAACATTTGAATCATTCATGTTATCATGATGTATATAATAGCAATAAAGACAACACCAGTCCAAATTAACTACTAATGGATATTAAAGTGGAATTTAAATAGTCTTACATAATTTGATATATAAAAGAGTAATGGGGACATAGTGAAATTTTGAAAAAAAAAAATTGAGTTTTCTCTAAATGAAAACTTTATAATGTTATGATTTATGAGAAATTGTTAGATATTCTAAGTATGAATCTAAGTCTTATATTGTGTACAAACGAGAAAGTTAATTAACAGATAACAGAAAAGATCTATGAACCCAATGTCTTAAGATTTTTAGTTGAAGGTGGTGTTAATTTCTTGTATGGATTGGCTCAAGTCTTATTCTTGTTTAATCTCCCCAATGTTTCTCCTCTTTTCCTAACAAGTGGTCTTATAATCGATGGTTTGTGACGGTTACCGACTCAGACAAATACAAATTAATCTCTATATCGAAAATATTTCTAATGGAAGTTTCAAACAAGTGTGTCCCGTTAGATGTGTGAAAAACAATATAAGTAAGGATCGTTTGTGAGTGAAGTATTCACATTTGAAAATGTTTTCGCTCGAGGAAGAGTGTACCAATGTGAAAGAAGAACTCTCACTTGAGGAGATTGTTAGATATCCAAGTGTGAATCTAAATCTTATTGTACAAAAATGAAAAAGTTGAACAATATATAAGGAAGAAGACCCTCTTAAGGTTTTGGGTTGAAAGTGATATTAATTTCTTGTATGAGCCTGGCTGAAATCTATTTTTCCAACAAGTGGTATCTTATCAAGATAACATTCACTTCATGACTTATCATTCACCTTTATCATTCACCTTTTCATGTTTATTGAGTATGGTGTCAATATCCTTTCCCAAACTAAATACCAAAACAGTCTCCCTTATTAAGCTTAGCTTTTGATATTCAGTTAAATTTCATTTTACTTTTAAATTACTTTTACTTTTACTTTTTTATTACTTTGATGATTTTTTTCACAAATAGAGATCAATAAAGGATAACTTTGGAAAAAGAATTAAAGAAAAAAAAAGACTAAGAAAAAATGTTTAATGAATATTAAAAAATCATGCTATAATTGTGATGAGAGAAAGGGATGGAGAAAAAGAAAAGTAGAAAACTAGTAAAAAAAATTAGTAAAATAAAAAAAAACTGAAGAGAAGAAATAGAGAAAAAGAAATCAAAGAAAATAAATAAAAAAAAAAGGAAATTAAAGAGAATGAGTTGAGAGAAAAAGAAATAAAAAAGAATAAGTTGAGGAAAAACAAAATACAGAAGAAAAGAGAAAGAAGGAAAATAATTATAAAGATGTCTTTATGATCTGGTATTGAAAGTCTTTAAAGAAGAAAGAAATAATATAGTCTTATTGGATCAATATAATTTTTATTATATTTTTATTTAAATAGTTGAATAGTCACATGAGAAAAAAAAAAACTTACGAATCATAGTTATCATGATGGAAAATAATTATATATATATATAGTGATATACAAAGACAACGTTAGTGAAATTAATTACTATTGGGTATTAAAAGTTATGGCTTGCCTTCTCATCTTTCTTAAATGCTAAGAGACATCATCCTTGATCTAATATATTCAATTCCGTCCACCTTTATGTCCCATTTTCCCATTAAATTTCATTCAGATCAGACATGACATACTTCTTTTCATTTAACGTCCTGATTTTATGCATCCAAGTTGCCATTTTGTTATTGGAATACACCAAATGAGTAACAATATAAAATGCATAACACGAGCATCATAGAAATGAATACAGAGAAAACTGTATTCGGTAGATACATCATTTACTAGGAGAGGAATGATAGAAAACAATGTCGTTAAAATAGCAATTTCACTTTAAATCGGGAAGAGTGGTAAAAATTGCATATTGAATGGATGGATTTTTACAAAATTAATAGTCCACATTCTATAGCATTAAATTCAAAAGTCATATCATAACGCATTAAGTAGTAACAAACTTAACAAAAAATTCCAAAACACAAAACGTATCACATTATAATCTCAACAATATAATCACAACGCAACGAAAACAGAACTACTCTAATCTTAGAATCTAGATGTCTGATCTAGAAAACGTATCGCATTATAATCACAAGGATCCACGCATCACAATCACAGGGATCCACGCATCACAATCACAGGGATCCACCATTTACATCCCCATTTTCAATTCCATCAACTTCATAATCCAAATAGAAGTTCAAGCAGATTAACAATGGAGGAAGACAAACCACCAAATCAAACAAAAAGAGCAACGGTGTTGGGTGTGTCACAAATAAGAAATAAGAAATCGGGTCGGGAGAAAATGAGCCACTGGGATAATCGTAAAATTGATGCATTTTACTGATTATGGCATTTAAATCAGGATGTCAGAGGGATTTCCCTCAATAAAGAATTTACCTATGATTTGAACAGCTGGGTGTGATTAAAATGGTAAAACCGAGTGATTTGATGATTTAAATCCCAACTTTAACTACCATGAAAGAGAATCTACATTTTTTCATCCCTTCTAAACCCATCTCCTTGTTTCTCAAGCTAACAAAAATTATATGAATAACCTTTACAGAAAGTTTATGCAGATATCAAGGTAAATCAGCACATACAAAATTACTGGACACTTTATGGCACTCTTCATTTTCTATATTATGATTCCAAATATCCTTTATTTGCAGCACTTGATAACTGTTTCAAAATTTCATTTAAATTGAGTAAGTAACAATACATGTAATACGTCTAATGCTCATTCACATAAGAATAGGGTTTCCTTATGACCCACAACACAATTTTAGTAGTCACAAACTGATCAAGATCTCCAAACATCAGTATCACACTATGTGTAACCAATTAATGATTCTTAACTAGATGCTAATCATTGAACAAAAGGGTCCCCCCAAAAACTATGTGAATGGAAAAGATATAAATGAAACATAAAGTACAAATTATTTTTAAGAAAAATATCCTCTATTAACACTAACATTCATGACCATTCTCTAATAATGCCAAAGACTTCAATTATAAAAGAACATCATGAATTGTGAATGTGGACCCATCATTACAAAAACCAGGACTAATGGATTACGAGTTTTGACATTAATCCTAAAAATTTAACCTCTGAAAAAGATATAATGCAAATCCCTGTTGTCATAGAGAAAGAGTCAGATCAAGTAAGGCCCTGCCAAAGTATGGCTACCAAAGCCTGGCCTATTAGTTTGCTAGAAATCTATTTTATTTTTAGGCTTCCTGTTCTATTAAACCTATTAGTTTGCAAAAGTGTTTGCTTGTTAGTTTCCACCAAACCAAACAATGCACATTTTTCAACCTCACTTGATTTCTTGGCACTTCCATGTCTTTCTCTTTTCTTTCATCATGATAACAGCCAACCACACTGGTAACCACCCTCATAAGCTAGTCATTAAAGAAAGAGAACAAACCATTTAAATACTCCAAAGCAACTCAGACAGCTAAATGTGGGAATTAGGCATCCTATAATACCAAGACCCCATCATAGTACCACTCCTCAACAACTTCAACCAAATGACACTTTGCTTGATGAGGTTTCCCTTAACTTTCTTGTTGGTCAAAGTCCCTATCACTGCTACCAAACACACCGTGAAACAACCAAACTTAAACTAGTACCTCTGAAACTAAAACAAGGAAATCAATCAATCCAAAGCATACCAAATGACAAACAATAGAATAAAAAAGTATTCAACTCAACAAGTTTCATTGTTGAGCTTGTTGAGTTATCATAATAATCTGACATGCAGGCTTAAAACAACTACAACACAAAACATTAAAGGCCAACTTTGATGAAAACTTTTTTATTTCCAGAAACATCAACAAAGGTCTAATTATGCCATAAGTTGTCTCCTGTCACACCTGATATAGGACTTAAAGAGAAGAGATGAAATAAGGTAGTTCATTTGGCATGAAACAACCAACCTCTTGATTTGGATTTTGAAGTCTCTCTTGATGGAAATAATTATTAAAATATCATCTACATTTAATTAAAGAAAAAATACGTAGATATTGCATGCATCTCAATGTAGTACTAGGTAGCAAGCAGTAGAAAAACATAAGCCACGTGTTCTGCATCCTACTTTCAATTTCCAGATTGCATCCAAAAAATAAAAAAGAAATTAAAAGGGGAAAAAAAACATCAATATCAATATATTTTTCCAGTGTGTTACCACTTTCTACAATCAAGGTTTAAAAGATGGTTTTCAACCGCCATAACATCAAGGTTTTTTTAAGTGTCTGCAACTGCGACACAACCACAACTTATAACATTTCTCACAAATCTTACTATCAAGAATCCTCAGTTTAGGAAGTTAACTGGGTTAAAATAATGTCACATCCGACAGATGCACACTAGTAATCCACCATTTTCACAGTGAAATGGAAACATAGAACATCGATATTCTTTTCTAAAAGCACATCATCATCACCAAGACAACATGAGAGCAGACTTCAGGATCTGAAAAAGAATACACTCATAACATCTGTCAATAAGTTAACAGTGCATTTTGGTTCTGGAGAGAAACAATGCACCTCACGCACATAAGACACATGACACAACAACAACCGGATGGAAATTTACAGTACGTAACATCAGTCAAAGAACCGAAACGAAACTATCCAAATTCCAAATTATTGGAATTATTCATACTATATTTAATTTCTTACCTTAACCGGTACAATTTAAGTTTTCAAAAACACATTCATGCGCGGAAATCTCAATAACAGCACGGAAACAGACAATTATGTAACTATTGCGAAATGCGGAACTAAAATGAGAGACAAAGTTATAAAGAAAGGTCAATATCTTAACACGTTCGCGGAATTCAAGATCGTGAATCTGTACTATGCTAAGCAGCGTGCGGAAACGGAATCGTGAGGTGTAATTCATAAATCGAGGCCTCATAAGGAAAAATTCTAAAAGCACATAAAGATGCATAAACATTGTGGAGATTGCTTAACAAAAAATGAAAGAAAATGAGAAAAGGATGGAATGGAGGCACGAGAGATCAGGTGAACAGAGAGTGAGAAAAACCCTCGCGAGAGGGAACGATTCGGAAGGGATGAGTACCTGGTACCGGAATTCTCCGAGAAACGGTTAGAGAGGCGTCGTTTTGTTGAAACAGTGGGAATGAAGGAAATCGGAGAAGTGTTCCGATCTTCGCGCTCACGCTCTCTAAAATCCGATTATAAAAAAGGCTGGCAGAGGTGACGTGTGCCGGTACTGCAACACCTAACCTACACAAGACTGGATTCTTTTCACTTGTTCACGTTTTATAACTTCATCAAAATGAAAAAGATGTGGGCTCATGAGCCTAGTTAACATGAGTTATTTCTTTCTGCACCACAGAAATTCCCAGTTAGCACTTTCACTCCTTCTTCAAGTGTTGTATCAGGGATGAACACTCAGTAAAAAATACCTATGCAATTAAAAAAAAAAATCACGTAAAGAATGATTGTTGAACTGTACAATCTAAAAGTAAAAAAAAAAAACAATAGATTTTGAAGTAAAAAATTGTCTAGATTACATAATCAAAGAGTGACATCTGCACAATACAATTCAAAAGTTTTTTTTATACCAAAAAATAATAATTTTTAAATTATATAATTCAAATTATTTTTAATGGATTTTGATATCTATGGTGGTGCAGAAGGAAAATATGGACTGGAAAAAGAAATTTTTGTTAACACGTTGCCCAATGTATCTGACCCCATTAACTTTACCCCAAAAGCCCATTCGTTAACTCTTTGTACTGTCACTAGTGCTGTTGTCTTTGCTTGAACCACATTAATAAACAAGTGTTTGTTCATTAGTTTAATTGTGATATTACAGTAAAAAATCAAAGTTACCACTATCAACCCATAAAAGAAAAATTGATAGGACTTGTCTAATAGTTATATGTATTAGTGTATTTAAATTAAACTCTTTATTTTTAATGATAGAAGGAGAAATAGTTTTGTTCTAAAGCACAACAAAGAAGGAAATAATTGATTGACAGTATATTAACGTCTTTATTTCTTATGCATCTTCTTTCATTCTTTTCTGGTCAGTATTTATGAAAAGTAAGAAATAATTTATTAATATTATTATTATCATTATTTATAGTAAATAATTTATAACAATACATAAATATAAATATAAATATTTAAAAGTATGTTTATCATCTTTATAAGCTAGTTTGATCCATCCAAAATATATTTAAAATAATTTATTTTAAGATTTTAAACTTCTGAGTTACAAGCTAATTAAGTTAAGTAGTGTAACTAACTTCTAACTTATATCTTTTTTTTTTTTTTCGTTATTCTCTTTCATATTTTAATATTTTTTCTTATTATTCTTAATTTTCTTTACTGTTCTTAATTTTAAAGAGACAATTAATTATTGTATTTTTTTGTATTTGTTGGATATTTTTTTAAAATTTTAATAGTTAAAAAATTAATATTATAAATTCAAGTAACCAATGTTTCATCATATAATTATATATATGTAATAGTAATTTAAATTAATGAATAAAAAATTAATTTATGGAAATAAATAAAACATTAAATTTTTTAATAAAAATTTAATTATTTTAAAATATATAAATTATATAATAATATTTTTTTTGGTAAAACAACATTTTTATTCATATAATACAATTTATATAATTATGTTTTTTTAAGTTATTTTACATTCATTAACTAGTTTATGAGAAGTTTTACAGTATACTTTTAAACCAAAATAAATTAGTTTAGAATTCCAAACTTATTAGGAGCTTATAAGCTAAAAGTTAGTTTTGTCAAATATAAGCTAGCTTATGACCGGTATCAACTAATTTATAACATATTAGCTAATTTATTATACACACCAACTAGCTTATGAGCTAGATTTGTCAAATAGACATAATATATCATATATATTAAATATGTTTATTCTCATTTATTTTTATATCTACATGAATGTTTAGTGGTTTCACTTCATGCAATATGCATTAAGAAATTTATTTAACTATAAGTTTAAATCTCACATTAAAGTTAAGTATCATATAAAGAAGAAAATTCCTAATTTATTGCTTTGAGATTTTTGATTAAAGATGGTGTTAACTCTTACATGAGTTTGACTCATATCTCATTGTTATTGTATGAAAATATAAATATATATTTTTTTGTAGTTTGAATTATCTTAGTGTGAAATCTACTATTGTTAAAATAAGTCAACTCAGCTCACCACGAGTTGAGCTAAAAACAAATCAACCAAATTAGATTCACCTTTTCACGAAGAAAAGTTTAATAATTCAACTTAACCCCTATAGGTTAGTTGCTTGCCTAAACATATTTTGTTCTTTCAATTTATTTTATATATTCATTGTAGTATAATAAAAGTATATTCACTCCACCCACTTTTTCTATAGCAACATTAATAACATTTAAGAAGTGGTATTATAAAGATAATAAATGAAAATTAATATGACAACTTATATAACATGTGAGTAAATAAATTAAACATTTAAATTATTTCAATATTACTGAACAAAATTCTAATATTAAAAGATGTTAAAGTATCAATCTACATACTTAAAAATAATGAATAATTAGAATGAAAACAAGTATGAAAGTTTATTATGTATGGGTTATATATTAGTTTAACTCCAACTCCTGTAAGTTAAGTGTTCAATTTGATTTATAATTAATTTCCAACTCAATTAAGTCTAACCCATGTGGGTCAGATTGACTCGGTAATTTAAATTTATTTTGACACTGTTGGTTTCTTTTCTTCTTCACATGGACGTAAAACCCAAATGTATGTTTTAAGTAATTTCTTTCTTTGCATATCTCTTTCATAATCGAGGATGTGTTCATCTTATTGCTGGATGAAATTGAGATAGTTTGACTTCTTATTAGATGAAATCGAGATAGTTTGACTTCTTATTAGAAGCATAGAAAAAGCTTTCTTATTAAGAATTTTTTCCTAGGATCCAGTAAACATTTTTACTGAAAATTGAGCTCTCCTGTCAAATAGTTAAAAAGGGAGAAGCTCTAAGATCTATAAGCCTAGTGGTGGATAGGAATGAGAAAAAAGTAGTACATCGATAGAGTATAACAAAAAAGGATTGAAGGTCTGCATGCAAATGACAATTGGACACCTAAGTTAATAAAATAACAAGAAAATAGAAGCATGATGTAAATTACACGAGCGAATAAAAACTCAAATTAAACTGAGTGATAATGTTATTATACAGTCCAGAGCCCTTATTTTTAAGGTAAATGTGATATAAACATGATATAATAATTATCCTTTCCTAGTTTTGTTATGATTATATTATACTAGAGATATAATATAAAAATAATCAAGTTATTAAATTTTATCTCGTGTATGATCATCAACTCACCTATTAATAAATTATTTATAAGATAAGTAAGTTATATTTCAAGTATCTTGAACACATGTAGATAAAGAAAATATCTTAATGTAAAATATTTTATTGTAGATTATAGATGTAAACGATAAACAACAACAAAAATCGATATATGTATCAAAACATTAAGTTGAACTCAAGTAGAACGGAATAAATAACGAATTTCACTTGAATCAGTTACTCATTTAAGGAAAAGATTTTATTGTTTATGAACCAAATATATCTATAAAAGATTGTAGAAGTACAAGGGTTCGTCTGAGTTCTAATCAAATCTAAAGTCATCTTCAATACAAGGATCACATAGCATAAAGTTTTAATTTACTTTTTTGTAAATTTCATTGTATCACATTATTTTTAAGACCTCAATACAACTTTTGCTCCTATGCAAAAGTCTTATTAAGACTTATACTTCATAATTTTTTATATGCACTTTCTATGAACTTGTGTTTTCATATTGTTCTTTTGACTTAATTTTATGGCATTTCAACATGTTTTAATGCAGACTTTTTATAAGTCTCATATTTGAAACCTAACCTTAAGTGTAACTCTTGCATTGAAAATGCCATAAACATTCGTTTGTCCAATAGCATTTGACCAAAGACCAAAATTTTAGAGGCCCCGTAAAAGGAATGGTAATATAGATGTACACAATTTTGGAACAAAAAAAAGAGTATGGAATATAGATGTACACAGACAATGACATGCTAATAACAATAAATAAATAATATGTACAAATAAAATCTCCAATTCTTGCTATACTATTGCTCCTGAGTTACGCAAGCCCTATAGTTTTTTCGCCTGTCATGTAATATGAGGGGAAGGCAAGGTTAGCTTTTTCAGCTGGAAGTTGATCCTCCACATTTGCTACAACGGACAAATCATCAGAGTAATTAGATAACACATTGAGCATAATTATCCGATAGGATATTTCCTAGTCGATAACTTGATTCTCTGGTGTGCCATGTCACGCGTTAGATCCAAAGCCGTGCTGAAAAATTGATACTAGTTACAATCAAGCAAACTCTGAATGCTACAACACGAGCCAATGAACGATTTCTGCAGTCATGGACCCTAGATGAACCCCAGCAACTTCCAGACTGAACATTGGAACTGTTACATGCAATGAAGGACAGAACTGTCATCGAAGAGTAAAATAATCAAATACGCCACTGAGACAGATAAATTCAACCTGATACTACAATGATTTGCACAAATGGATGCAAAGTTATTTGAGTAATGAATGGAAATCTTATAAGGATAGACAGGTATGAAAACAGCATTTTTATGCATAAATTCACGTGCCATGATAAAAACAGAAAATTCGTGGCAAAATGAGATAGTACGCATTTACCTCCATAATGCTTCATAGTTGAAGATAGCATGATTTAACTCTTCCGGCCAAGAACACGTGGAAATGAAGAACCAGAGGACTGGGAAAGTGGCCTTTGGACAAATGAATGGTTTAAAAGTTGAGCAGCGGTGGGACGATCATTTGGATTAACTTGAAGGCACTGCAGGATAAAATCGGTTGCATCTCCCGAAAGGGAGTCAGGAATAGATGGTGGAATACCTTTCCCAATTCTAAATAATGCCTGCATCTGTTGTTTTAAGAGATTAATTAAAACTCAACCGTCAAAGCCAGCAATAATGCAATTTGAGTTATATTAATAATGACCAAAACCAACATATTACCTAATATAAAACGCGGGACACCAAACAGACAAAATTCATAAATTAATGGAAAAGATACACAAACATCCATTAAAAACTACTTTCTGTGCCCAGTTCTCCTTTTATTAAATATTAAATCGTAAAATAATATATTATAAATCACATCATTAGGTCTCTTTTGGGTGTTTTTTTACTATTTAAGTGTATGTGTATCAGTACTTTAAGTTAATTTACAAAATAAATGGTAGGAACCTTGATAATTTGGATCAAAAGTGGTAGCCTGAATAGTTTAATAATTACCAAACAGAAAAGTCAAAAAAATGTGAAGGCGAGCACATGAAACAGAAAAAAAAAATATTTGTAACTGAAGAACACTCCCTTGAGACAGAAAAGGCAAAATCATGTGCGACATGATCACCCTTACTGTGAGCTAACATTAGTAACGGGAGTTAAATAGCAATAATGACACGTACCCATTCCAAATCACAGTACGGAAGTTGGCCTGTTAACATCTCCAGTACAGTGCATCCCAGACTCCAAATATCAGCTGGAAGCCCATAACCCTTGTTCTTTCCTTTCACAACCTGCATATTCCAGATTAAGAAATAGATAGCTAGTTATTAGTTAATCAAAGGAAGAAACACCAAAAATGAGAAAATTTAAGAAAGTATTAAGGTTTCAAAAGCAAAGGGACGCTCCTTTCTATATATAGGAAGGCAATGAATTCTTGAAACAAGACATGTATAATCACTATCACCATCAATAATTACATCCAGCTGTTTACATTGATCAAGCCATATGTAAAAAGTGGGACAAAGCAAAAGAAAAACGTAAAAATTCTACTTTTCATTCTCTGATAATCTCATTGACAAAAAGTGACATGACCGAATGTTGCTATGGAACTTATTTTGATAGAGTTCAAATAATTCCTTGGGTTCAGGGTTTTAGACCAGTAGCACATCGAATGCAAACAATTTTAACTGTGACAATATAATTTCATTTAATAAGTGTACAGTTTACAGCTAAACAGGAGTGAGCGGAGACTAATATCAGAGTCATGCATCTAGCTACTAACATAACCAGTTACTGTTAAGGAAATGATTTGAAGTTTGTAGCCATGTACACACTCTATTAATAGATTTGGCAGAAGATCCATTATAAAGTATTTCTGGTCAGAAGTAATTGAAGGCAAACCTCAGGGGCCATCCAGAATGCTGTACCCTTCATTGATTTGACGTCATTCAATTTGGTTGCCTGAAAAAAATTCATAAAGTGAAGTCAGAAAATTTGAAATGATAAGAAACTTAACATCATTCAGACATCAATAACTGATATCAAAATATTCTAGACATAAAAGAAACCCAGGAAACATAAATGGAAGAGAATGAATACCTTGGCCAATCCAAAATCTGCAAGCTTGACAGATCCACTTGCATCCACCAATATATTTGCACATTTGATATCCCTTAAATCGGGGAAACATAATTTAGAAAATATTTACAATGATTGTTTCATCCCAATTACATAACTGGTACAGAAATGCAGAAAATAGGTTGTCAAATGAATACCAAGCTATAACCCAAAGACAAAATCTGCTCATTAAAATTCCAAAACTGAAATTTCCCACATGCATGTGACCATTCAACCTGATATTGAAGAACTTGACTTTCCTTTTTAATCATTTGAATTTGAAGCTCAAAGTAACCAACAACTGGAAGAAACTAATAGGCCATCCACAAATACAGGACTATTAGCATCAAAAGGTAGTAGTTTGGGGCACGAAAAATAATTGGATATCTTCTCCCCCCAAGATTCTTCTGTCCAAACTCACTCCTCAACTCTCTTCTTTGGCCAAATAAGTAATGCATTTCAAACAATGAAAATAGAGCAAAATTTGTCCAAAAAATAAATACAATGCAGGCAAATAACAAGAAGAAAATAAATACCACAAGTTATTTACAAAGTATATATTGCAACTACAAGACAGGACACAAAAATGAAAGTTCCTTTGAAGAAAGGAAACCAAGAATAGAACTCTTGCCAGCATCGTTCTAGAGAAATGAACCATACCATATGATTCAAAACAATGATTACCACGGAAAAGTACAAGTCATATATACATAAAGGAAAGTGAAACAGGATTAAAAAAGAAATCTGGAGTCACCTGTGAACCACATTTCGATCATGAAGATACTTCATACCATGCAGAATCTGTCTTGTATAGGCAGATACTTGGGAATCTCGAAGAGTATATTTTTGATAGAGGCTTCTAAGGGAACCTTTGGTTACAAGCTCAAGAAAGATATACAGCTTTGATTCATCCTGCACAAACATTGAGCAAAGCATAAAAGACAAATCTTTTTGAATTATGTCTGCACATTTTACGTTATTAGTAATTGCAGTCGTCGTGTGACTCCTTTATCATACAAACATTAAACTACATTTCATGGCCTATCATGATATCATGCCCTGACTCCTAACAACAAACATTAGCTTATATTGGAAATGCGATATGACCTGTTTTCATCGACAAAATCTGTAATGGCAACTTCCAAATAGATTTAATAATAATAGTAAACAAGAAGAACATATGAAATTGAACATAAAAGAAGAAAACGAGACAAGACAGCATAGACTCAACCGTAAACAACAACAAAATGTCAAATGAACATAAAAAAGAAAAGGAAATCAGAAGAAAGTACCATTTCTGTGCCATAGTATTGAACAATATTGTCATGCTCAAATTGACTCAAAAGTGCTATTTCCTGAGACAGAAGAAAAAGACAAATCTGAGAAAATAAACATATTGGGAGAAGCATGAAGAACAGTAACATCTCAACTGGTCTCATGGGATATTGCACAAGATAGCATAATATTTATCTGATAAAACTTCTTTTTTATTTTTAATGAAGTATTCCATTATTGGAAAAGTATGTAAAAAATAAGTTATAAAGCAAAAAAGTGAGCCCGAACCTGCTCCAGTTGATATACACTTTGCTTTCCCTGAGTCCCCTGATCAAGCAATGAAACTTCTTTTACAGCAAAAAAGAAGCCGTCGCTACAGTGATACAGAAAGTATATATAACATGTTAGTAGACATCACTTACATAACATAAAATAGATGCTAAATCATTGTAAAGCTTGGCTTCCAAGTTTATACAGAAAAATAAAATAAAATAAAGCAGCAATTTGATAGGAAGATGCTAAATTAGAAATTATCTTTTGAGATGTTTTTGGATTTGACAAAAATCTGGCATTAAACAGCAATTAAAATATCCTTGCCCCTGCAAAATCTAGCTCACTTACCTCATTAATTTTTTTCTACAGTTCTCTTTAACTAAGATTTTAAATATGTTTAAATTGTTTATTCAACAGGAAGCCATCTGTATCACTGCATGAATTTCAAATAGCGTCCAAATGAAAGCTCAGTACTCAAAGTCATTTCCGAATCGGGATGAACAACAGAAAGCTTGCAGAATTTAATTTCAGAAATCTCATTGTCACTTATCAGAAAAAGGCTAACAACAAAGTATGTTTAGAAAACCCAATGGCGGGACACCTACACAGCAAGGAACTATTAAATGTTTAAAAGCACAGTTTTGTTAAATATAGTCTTTAGGGTAATGGTTAAGACATCAAATGTAGAATGTTTTTTTTTGGAAAGTGTAATATCTAGCCTTACCAATGCGTCACAACCATTACCTAATTCAAGGGCTATGATTAGCAAAACCACTAAAAGAATTTAGGAAATTTAGCAAAGAAAATCAAAGCACTAGAAACTTCACACACTCTAGTTATTCATCTCACGTCAAACAGACATTGGACACAAAGACCACCCCACACAAAACAAAGGGTCGCAGTCATCATGCTCTTTTTTCTGCAGATCCTTGACCGACTAAGATTTTTGAATAAGGTAGATGCCGACACACGGGGACTCAAAACCAAAATCTGGAAGTTAGTAAACATGACAAACACATTGGATGAGAGGGACAAAAAGACATTTTAACTCGTCTTCTACAAAAAGGGAAGCAATTGAATTTGGAGAGATCATAAACCCTTGTGCTCCTATTCTGGCCAAAGAGGAGAAGAAATGAAATATTTGATAATATTATCAGATATACAGCAAAATACTTTCCACCACCCCACCCAAAAAGAAAGTTTCGCTTCAGGACACAAACTGACAGTTTCTGAATCAGTTAGTTCAATAGACATCAACCTGCCAGATTCAACGGGCTGGTTCGAAACCTATTGGAGACAAGTGTATAATATTCATCAATAAAAAAAATTGTGTAAAATCATTACTCGTGTTATCATTGAAACACCATAAAAAAGTATCAGTATCTGTAGAACAGCTAAGTTTTGCTCTTTCTAATTCTACTCAAGATAACCATTACCTACTTTTTATTTTGAAACATTCGAGAAAGTAAGGTGAGGAATGTAGAAGCAAGTATATTACTTTCATCCACTTTTTAATTCGACAGAAAATCTTCACCCAACAGGTTGAAAACCATAACAACAGCACAGCTTACCTATTTTATTTTCGTATTCAAACCCACAAAGGACATTCTAGAACTAACCTTCCATCCCAATCATAAACTCCAAAACTACCAAAGCATTAACCCCGCCCCGAATCCTATCCACCTCATTCATAATTTAAATTGGAATTGTCCAAAATTGTATCTAACGTGTAATAGAAGTTTAGTAGTTTTGAAAACCTTTTCTACCGACTACCACTAAAGGAAAACATCACCACAAAGATTCACGGCCAGAATTGGAAAGGGAGGGAGGGGGAAGCAGCAACACCCCACGTGCTAAACTAGACCAATTTTTCTAATGCCGATAAAATATAATGGCTAAAGGAGAGAGAAAATTAATTGTATATCCATGTGGATTGTTGAAATGTTTATATAATGCAAGTATGTAATTGTGCATGAACTCACAAAACCAAATCCCATATAATAATAATAGATTTCTAAATTTATAAATAATAAAAAGTGAAAGGTGAACAAAATGCACTTACTCAGAAATTCCTTCATAAACGGTGCCAAACGAGCCACCCCCAAGAAACTCACCCTTCTGCCAGCTTCCGGCGGTGATAATCCGCTTGATTCTCCCTTGCGGAGAAATATTGTTGGAGGTATGATCCGTCGTACTACTAGAAGAATCATCTTCGTTCGACGTGGAAAACGAACACGATTCCGAAAGCCCAGCCACGATCTCCGCAATCCTAGCTGCATTATCCACATTCTCTTCCTCTTCCCTCTTCGGGCTCGCTCTACCCACTTCCCCTTCTTCCTTCTCCGCTACCTCCCTCTCTGCTTCTTCCCCTAGCGGAGCAACATTCTCTACTTCCCTCACATGCTCGGAGTGCTTCAACGGTAACTCTTCACCCGTCGGAGCCAAATCCCTCAAAAGGTCCCACGTGGAACACGAGCCATCATCCACCATCTGAACCCTCACCCCCGGTGGCGGCTTCAGCATCGGCGGACGAACCCCCTTAATACCAGTGCTGGACTCATCTGCCTCCAAAACCCTAACCCCATCTTCGAATTTTTCAGTCAATTCACCATCCTCTGGTGGTTTTACTATTCTCTCCTCGTCTACCTTCGGTACTTCTTCTTCTTCCTCATCCTCATCCTCTTCCTCTTCCTCGGGAATATCGAGGTTTTCGAGCTGCAGTCTTGGGAGAATATCTGAAGAGGAACGAAACTTCATGGCTTCCCAGGCCGCAGCGGGAATAGCGAAGTCTTCCGGGCCGGAGAGGCCCAGAGTCCTGCAAATTCGATCGAACTCGCCCTCGACTCCCTCGATTCGGAAGCTGGTGCGGTCGTAGAACTCCATGGAGCGCGTGTATAGCGTTTCGTCGGAGGTAGACGATCCGGCGTCGTATTCGAAGTTCCTGAGAGCGTTGCGGCGCTCGAGCTTGGGCTTCCTCCGCGGGTTCTTGCGATCCATGGCCTTGGTGCGGTTGCGGTGCTCAAAAATCCGAGATAGGTGATGCATCAGAATCCATCTAAAACGACGTCGCGATTGGCTGGAGAAATCGGTGAAGCGGTGTGAGAGTGAAGGGTGAAATTGAAGAGGGAAATTGTAGTTTTATATGGTGTGAGTTAGAAATGAAAAGCATGAGAGAAGGGAGAAAGTAAACGGAGCTGACCAGAGAGGAGTGGGGGATTGATGAAGAAGGAAGACAAAGTGAAGAAAGACTGCACGCACAAGACCAGTAAACGTCGTTGAACTGGAAACACCAAACGCGGTGCCACATCGACGACTCTCCCATGACATATTTTTTCATATTAATAAATAATGTTATTTTTCACATTTGTCAAAATTACCCCATTGTTAGATTCCACTTCTAAATTACATTTAATTTTGTGTCAACGTTACTTACTGTCACTTTACATATCCCCCTTCCAACCATTTTACCCTTTACAAAAACAATTGAAAAATAAGTCATGGAAGAAAAAGGTATTTTAAATGACACAGTGAATTAATTTAAGTTACCTGAGAAAAAGAGTTTGATTTTATCCATCTACGTCCAGAAATATGAAATGTCTAAGTGTCTAAGTGGAAGTGTAAACTCCATGGGCTATTTTTTTCTCCTTTTTAGATTTTGTTAGGCGAGTATTTTTATTCTAGGCTTGAGTTTTTACAAAATTATAGAAAAAAAAATAAGATAAGTCAAATTGTTTTGTTTTTCAATTTTTGTCATATTTTTATTTATATATGTTATCGATAGAGATATGAGATCATTTATAAGAATTCGTGTTAAATTTTGTTAAGAATCTTTTCAAAATATCTTTATCCAGAAAACTGAGTGTGTTAGGTAACTTAATAAACAATTAAGGCCTATACAATATTTTTTACATGATTATTTAAAGTTTTCTCACTTAGAAGTTTGATGCAGTTTTTAGCATAACAAGTGGCAGTAATTTTCAAAATAATAATTATAAAATCACTTACCTTAAAAGGAAGGATGTTTTATTTGTTCAGGTGAATATGAATTTAAGATAAAACTATTTAAAAAAGTTAAATTATTTATATTAAGAAATAGAAGTTAAAAATTACCACATTGAATGAAAAGTTTATGAGATTTTATAATGATGTGATGGATATAATTGATATTTAAATATTTTTAAATTAATAAAAATATAAGATTATAAATTTATGTTTATAGTTAAAAATAATTAAAATTAAAATATGATTAATTTGTTAAGATTTATTGATAATTTTTTTTTAAATGTGATGAAAATATATAATTACAACACTACCTTTGTTTCCAACACTTATAGCACCCCAACAAGCTTACTAAGAATACCACAACAACAACCTTTAGTACCAAGAGCACCTTCACATCCTTGTAGTGCACCTGCATAATGAAACCAACATTAACATAAAATAATGCAAAAAAACCTGCACAAATCTTTCAAACCATAAAAATAGACCCATAATTGATTAACTACGTATGATAATCTGACAATCAATTATCCATATAAAAATGCCGCATATGATTGATTATAAGGCAATAGAAATTGATTATACGTAATGCACGCATAATCGATTATCTATATAAAATGACAGACATAGTCGCTCATGGGACAGTGATAATCAATTATACACTAAAAAATACATGTATAATAGATTATGACATCCTGAATAATGTAAAGCACAACATATAATAAATTACGAGACAATACTAAAAAATACATTAACATAAAATAATGCAAAAAAACCTGCACAAATCTTCCAAACCATAAAAAAAATAGACCCATAATTGATTAACTACGTATGATAATCTGATAATCAATTATCTATATAAAATGTCACATACGATTGATTATAAGGCAATGGAAATTGATTATGCGTAATGCACACATAATCGATTATCTATATAAAATGACAGACATAGTCGCTCATGGGACAGTGATAATCAATTATACACTAAAAAAATACATGTATAATCGATTATGACATCCTGGATAATGTAAAGCACCACATATAATAGATTACGGGACAATACTAATCAACTATGCACTAAAAAATGCACACATAATTGATTTATGTGTGCATTTGAAGTTTGATGTAGTTTTTGGGCATAATAAGTGGTGGTAACTTTCAAAATAATAATTATAAAATCACTTACCCTTGAGGATGATTTGTTTGTTTGAGTAGGTAGATTTGAGATAAAAGTATTTAAAAAGTTAGATTATTTAGATTAAGAAATATATATGAATAATGAAGAGATTTAAGGAAAAAGTTTATGAGTTTATATGATTTATATTTAAATAATTTAATTGATAAAAATATAAGATTATAAATTTATCTTTGTAGTTAAAAATAATTAAAAAAATATGATTAATTTTTTGAGTATTATTAGTAACTCTTTTTGTTAATTTGATGAAAATATATAATTACAACACCACCCTTATTTTCAACACTGATAACACCCCAACAAGCTCACAAAGAACACCACAGCGGCCTTTAGTACCAAGACCACCTTTACATCCTTGTGGTGCACCTGCGTAATGAAACCAACACTAATATCAAATCATGCAAAAAGCTTGTACAAATCTTCCAAACCATAAAAAAACAGACCCATAATTGATTATTTACGTATAAAACGCCACACATAATTGATTATAAGACAGTGGTAATCGATTATGCGTAATGTACACATAATTAATTATCTATATAAAACGACACACATAATCACTCTTGGAGCAGTGATAATTATACACTAAAAAATGAAATGAATGTATAATCAATTATGACATCTTGGAAAATCTATTATCCATGTAAACACCACACTTAATAGATTACGTAGTAATAGATTACGTAGCAGTGTTGATCAATTATGCACTAAAAAATGCACACATTTGATTATGGCATCTTGGATAATCGATTATCCATCTTCTCCTCCAGCTCACCTTTGATGCATGCACAACGGCACCCAACAAACTAATGATTCTTCATCTGCAATGATGCTACTCCACACGACGAATCTCTACAAAACAATCTTTACCATGCTTGCAGCTGTGAAGTTTGTGACTTGCCACCATGGCTTTCCCCTTCTTTCTTCACACAGTGGTGACAATCACTCCCTTCTCTATCCCTTCATTTTCTACTCTCTCAAATCACCACACATCGACTCATCCAAACATATTTACACTCAGCAAATTTGTGTCAATGAATAGTCAACCCACTATTCCAAACACAATGTAACTGATTGGTGGAACTTTTTTATAAATTTTGTTTTTGGCACATAAAACATACAATAAAATAAACTTTTAGTTTTGAGACTATAATACAATATTCTTTTCCTATAGCTCATCATAGAACTTGAGTTTTGTCATCTAAATCCTTCTAAACAATTTACTATATCAAACTCAACAACACACATAAAGTAAGGAGTTATAAAATTTAAACATATACAATTCATAGTTCTTAAAAAGAAATATTTCAAAAATTTCAATTATATGAAATATAAAATAACCCTAGACCTGTATAGGTTCAAACCAATGTTCTTAAAGTATACAAGTATATAAAAAGAAAATTGTGTTTAGAAGTTTATTAAAAAAATATTGTTTACATTGGCATTTACTCTCATTACTCCGATATCGAAAATAAATAACCTTACTTCAAAATTTATAAATATGTATAACTTGCACAAATGCCAAATAAAATTATTATTAAGATATGCTTCATGGATGGAAATATGCCCATTGTACTATAGGGCCGACCGATAACTAATGACCGATCCGGATAAGTAGTTTTAATTAACTGGACGTTGCATATAAAGTGAGGGTATCCCAGTAAATGCAAAAGCGTGAATATCTTGTAATTAATTCCCGTTATTATTATGTTTATTATTATTCTGTCCGTTATTATTCTGTTACCAAATTATGACAGAAAAGAATAGGCCCAAGTTCATAAAGCCCGCTATCACACCTATAAATACAGGCTCATCATCTTAAGTCCGGTATTTCTAAACTCTGATCTATATCTCTGCACACTCTAACCCTAAATTGACTTGAGCGTCGGAGTGCCTGCAGGACCCCCCTCCCGGGTTGGTGGATTTCAGAGCATTCGGCACACTAAGGAGCAATTCTCTGAACAGTCAAGGAATCAGTACGAGGAGATATTGTTGTTGCTAGAGCCAACCGGTCTTGTACGATAACACCACTTAAACTAACTGGTCCTATGCGATAACGTCACTTAAACCATATTTTAATATACTTGAGTTTGATATTCTTTTAAAGAAATATAATTTACGTGTAAACTATTTAATTTTGTATTTTTTTTCTATCAAATCCTTTCAGAGGATATAAATTCACTTTATAGTAATCTTATAAGTTTAACCTTAAAGATAAGTCAACATATTTAATAATTAAGAAAGATAAAGAAATACATAAATTTAATACATTACATAAAATTTAATATGATAATAATACTAGTAAAATTTATTATTTATACTTACATAATTAAGAAGAACTCTAAAGTTCAAAAGACTTTTTATGTTTTCTAAGACCAGACCTTTTTAACTCGTATTTATAAAATCTCAGATTTAACCTTCTTTCTAAAAAATGTGTTTGATATCTACATTTTTTTCTTTAATTTTTCATTATAACGTGTTAAAAATAGTTGTCTTAAAAGTATGATTGATAATTCTATATTTTTTCAAGAGATAATAATAAAATAAGTGGTTTTTAAAATAAGATAAGAGATGTTCTTTAAAAATTATTTTAAAAAATAAGACAATGGTAGTAAAATTTGGTTGGTCAAGTTTTACCATACATTATTTATAAACAAATTCAAAGTGATTATGATTTATTTTCTTTAGTTCAATGATTTTTTTTATGAAAAAGGAATCGATATAGAAATACTACCTTACATAGTCTAAGTTAAGATATAATTAATATCTTTATTTATATAAGTTTAAATAAAAAAACATTAAAATTAAAAAGTTTGAATACATTTAATACATTCAAGTTCAGATTAAACATAATAGGCATATTTTTTTCTAATTTGAATATCAAAGTTGTTTTCAACTCAAATTACTTTAAAATCTTTATTGAACATTTAAAAAATAAAGATGTTATAACTTTGACTTGACACTTTGTTTAGTATATTTTTTCTCATCTCACATGTTATATCAAGTTTTATAGTAAGAGTGGACGTTTTTCCCTTATGTAACCAATTTCATACATAACAAGTACGGTATTGGACTCACCAAACTTTTAAGAAACAACATGATAAACATTAAACAAATCATTATACTTGTAATCAAAATAAATGATCACGGTGTTTCTTTTTTTATTTTTCCTAAACAAGGCATAGTTAAAAGAGAAGGTGTTGTGGGTTAGAGGAATGTGCACATACAAGTTTATCATCACAAGTGAAGCATGTTACAACAAAATTGACATAATCTCTCTAATAATGTTAATTGTTTCATTGGTGAATTGTTTCATACACTACCCTTCTTAGATAGCTTAATGTTTGTGTTTCTCAACATTGGTAAGTGTATCGATCATGTGTTGAATACCTTTATAAACATGTGCGGTAAGTCAAAGTATAACTTCATTAACTAACATTATGTATGACACGACATTGATTTGGACTTATGTGTTAGCTACATATTTTGGTTGGGATATGCTATTTAAGTCCTCACCGTCTCTTGTGCCAAATGTAACATCCAAATATTTAATCACAATTATCTGGATGTTACACTAAAGCCAAGCACCAAATATTTACTTGAACAAGCTTCTACAATATCATGGCTTAGATAAAAGATTCAAATAAATTTTATATTATATTTCTCATAAAATTACGAATTTCATTTAGGAAAGAAAGATAATCTCTATTTAAGAAAATATTCACACAAAATTGATTACACACTTCTAATCAACACATAGTATACACAAAAATAAGGAAAATATCTGCTTTGAACATTAAGTGGAGGAAGAACGGGGGCGAAGGGAGGGAGAGAGGAGGAAATGAGCGAGAACTTAAAGAAAATTTAAGGGGAAAATAAGAAAGGGACATTAAGATAAAGGGGGGAGGGATACGAAGAAGAAAGTAAATATTAGAGTTTTTGTAAGAAAATAAGAGAAAGTCAACATTGAGTGTGGAAAAATATTATTGCACACAAATAAAACAACGAAGATATTGAGAAAATAAAAAGTGTCATTTAGCAAATTAACCTTACAATTGTATCATTGGATTCAATATAATTATCATTGAGATGATCTAACGAGACTATAAAATGGTGTTAAATCTAAAAAAGAAATCTCACTTTTTTTGCTTCACATATTTTTTTCTACATATCCTTTTTAATATGTTATTGGTCTCAATAGACCTAATTATTAGTATTATTAAAATGTGTTGCAAAATTAGTGAAAATTCATAAAATTCCAAATTTACATTTATTCATCATTTGTCATGAATCTCAATACACCGTACATGTCTTTATCAACAACCCAAAATCGTCATATTGATAATCATTCTTAATGTCTACCATTTTTTGTGTTTCCACCACCCCTTATCATTCCATGCATGACCTTCTTAGTCAATATAATGCTCATTTTTTCTACTTCTCATGAATTGGGCTTAATACTATCTAACTTCATTAAATAACGAAAATTTGTCTTAAGAGAAACCTCGTGTAACATTTTCGGTATAAGAATATATAATCTTAAGTTAAACATGGTCGAATGTGTCAGAGGACCTGATTATCAGTGTTGATAAGTCATTAATCCAATATTGAGAGACAATAAGGAAACATACAATAGTGACAAATATGACATGTTCAAAAATAGGATTACGAGTCAATTAAAATTTTGATAAAACAAACTTCACCCAATAATTTCATAGTTTAACACATGCTATAAACAAACAATGAGCCAAAGGAAAAATGATTAGACCAAGAAGAATATTATGTCACTCACACATAGGATTTTCATAGAATAATCAAGAAGGAAAAAAAAAGAATTTGAACATGTTTGCTTATTGTTGAGAGATGAATAAAAATGACACTCAATATTTGTGGTTAATTCTAAAAAGAAAAAAGTTCTTCTTCAAGTGCGTACTAATCATCTTCTAACTCAAAAATTCTCATTGAAGTTGATGAATATGACACATCATCACCACTATCTCACCTGGTAAGACAAATGGCAACTAAAAGATGTCAGCAAAAGAGAATAACACAATTAAACTAAGGGTGGGAGGGGTGAATTGGTTTTAAAGTTTTTTTTTCCTAAAAATCACACTTCTTTGAAATTATTTTTTCAAACCTTTGAAGACATAAAACCAAAATGCAACTATTATGCAAACAATATTGATTCAAGAATACAAAATACCTTTGTGTGAAATATCATGTACAAAAACAATTACACAAAAAGTCAAAATATTGCAGACATATCTACAACATGTTTATCTTCATTCTTCATCACATTGTATCTTTGGGGCTTAAGCATCTTCGAGTCTAACAAAAAGGTGCAAGGGAAAAACAATTACAAATGTAAGTCTTCCTATTAACTTGTCTAACATAGAAAATGCAATGAAGGAGACAACAAATTTTAATGGATTTATCGAGTTAAAAGAGGTTACAAGAGACATGTCTATATTAGACCATATTTAACATATTTTAAATTCAACCAAAAAAACCACATAAAATATTGTGTCTAAACCCCAAACACAAATAAGGACTTAAAATGTAATAACCATTATATCAATGTCATACAATTTTTATGCTTTGCCGTTGAATATTATGTAATTAATATTATTGTTAAGTTTAAAATATTACTATGCATTATCAATTAATAGAATTTTTAACTAATTCTATTTTAGTTATGAAACTGTAAAACTAATTATTATAGAATTAGTCATTGTAAAACTAGTAAAGGTAAAATTAGTCATTATGAAGTTATATATTTTGTAATATTATTTCATTATGACATCTTATAACAATATCAATGTAATGAATTTTGAAAACCCTTGACTTAGGTCATCAAGTTAGCACTTGAACATCAACATGAAATTAACAATTTAACAATATTAATAATGATAGACAAAGAATAAATGTGATACATCAAAATCACGAGTAGTAAGAAAAAAAAAAAGTCATACATAAAAACCATAAATAAAGTAATGATTGATTACTGAATGTGTGTACACATTCATGGAATGTTATATGAATGTATGTCTTTCTAAGAATTATAAAGTTATTTAGTAATAAGACTTATTACTTCATATTAAGCTGGACAGCTTTGTAAAAGTACATTATTATTATTTATATATTGATACGTGACTCACTTATTAAAAATGTGAAGTTTTTATATTTCAATTTATGAAAGTGCTCTTTTAAAATATTTATAATATTTTATACAAGACACATGTACAATATTTAAATATTAGTATTATAGACTCAATAAAAAAAGACACAAGTGTACTAATATAAATCACACAAACTTATGATTTTCTAATAATATTAAGGTCAATTCACTATGTATTCGGAATAAATTTATTTTCTTTTGAAATGATCAATTTTTTTTACGATCATCAATCGTTCTCAAACTAACAACATCAATATCATAAAACTTATAAATTTAATATGATATTTTTAATATGCATAATCAAATAATGAGATCGCTATGTTAAACAGTTTTAACACTGCATAATCAAATAATAATTATAAAATATTATTTAATAAACAAAATTTTGACTCATTTGAAAAAAAACATTTCAATCAACAAGACACTTATACAATATTAACAATCGTCCAAAAATATATTAAATATGTATTTAAAATGTTACATTTCATATTCACAATTCTCAAGAATTTCATAAATAGATTAAAATAATCCTTAAATTCAATATATGACTTTTGTAGTTCATAGGTTATTTTTAATATTAAAAAAATAATGAAAAGATATTTCACATGAAATCTTATGTTCAAAATTTTCTGCAGAAACACATAATGGATTTGAATTTATTATTATCAAAAATAGATATAGTATGCACATATATGTATGTTCGGCTAATTATATATATTAAAATTTTCAACTATTAAAATTTTCAACTAGTTATCAACTAAATTCGAATAAGTTCAAATATAACTATGTTTCACTAACGTTTATTTAATTATTTATTTATATATATATATATATTAAAATATCACCACAACCATAGTAGTAAAATTAAAGAAAATATAAATATAAAAACATATTTTTTTAATGGTTACTAATTGAAATGTAAATGCTTCTAAAAGAAAATATGAATATGAAGGTATTTTTTTTTAATTATTACCAATTGAAATATAAATGTTTATAATCTTCATGGTAGTGTTGACATTTTTATCATAATATACATTTATCTCTTTAACTGGGTTATAAAATGATAGATTTGTATTTAAAATTTACAACAAATATAGAAAAAAAACTATAACTTTTAATGAATAAGTAAAATAATTTGACAACAATATTCTGAATAATAATAAGAAGAAGATAATCTAATATGTTAATCTACTACTTTTGCTAGATGATCACTATTTTAACATATTCATCTAAAATATACCAATAACTTCAATACAGATTTGGTTTGAGAAACAGAATTCACTTATTTATTTTGAACGATACAATAAGCCATTTATATTTTGTTCAACTAAACAAATTTATCAAAGAAAATACTAAATAAAAATAGGAGAAAAACATTTGATAAAGAAAACAAGGTGTTCTAGATAAAAATAAATAAGGGATATAATAAAAAAACTTCATATTTGTATATTAATAAAGAAAATGATGAACACTTTCTCCTATTCTCTTAAAAGTCAAGAAAAGGTTCTGCTGTTACATCTAATTAATTTTTTTAATATTACAGATATGTAAAATCTAAAATATTATTTCAAAAAGATTTTATTTATTAGGAGTGAACAAAAAATTAATGCTACAATAAATAAAGCATTAAAAATAATTTTGTTTTATAGTGAAAATATTATTATGTATCTGATGGATGCAGTAGGTAAGGGGTGAGACGTGTATATGTTTTGGGAATAATGTGTGGCAAGTGTGAGTAAATTTGTGACATACAATACCCTATTATAAAAATATCTACCAGAGCACAAAAAGCTAATTTCTCCTTTTATTTTTTTTACAATTTTTTTATTCTCTCACCTCACTCTTGCCCTGCCTGCCTGCCCTGGAGAGAGAACTGCACGAAACGAAGTCTAAAAAAACGGATCCCAATAAAAAAAAACTGAACCCTAACCCTAGAGAATGGGGGCTTATCCTCTTCTTCCTTTTTGTGTTCGTTCATTCGCTGCGAAATCGAACCAGGTACGATAGGGTTTGTAACCGAATCTTCACTAGCCTAAGCGATAGGGTTATATCCGTAATTTGTTAATCTAGGGTTTGGATGATATGATGGAATGCTCTGCTTTCTGTGTACCTTGTTGTTGCCGGCGATGACCGGAGACCGATGTCACCCGTTGAAGGACATGGCGGAGGGAGGGGATGCCGCCGCCGCCGTGGGGTGGTCCTATCCGTCTGACTTTGTGGCGGAAATTACTTGTGATTCTGCTGCCGTACGTAAGATTGATTACTTCTCCCAGGCTAGGAAAGCGCTCGCGGAGCGTTCTCCCTTCGATGTTGCTGAAGAAACTTCAACTTCTGCTGCGCTTACTCTGCCCAGTGGGTTGGCTGGCCTGCTGAACCGGCAGACTGATAACAGGAGACGTCCTAAGAAGTCCCATTCCGGTGGGCATAAGAGGAAATCTTCTACTAGGGCAAACCAGAAGAAACCTGACGATTCTAACATTTGGATTGAGACTGAGGAGTACTTTAGGGACTTAACCTTGGCTGATATTGACACCTTGTTTGAGTTCTCTCGCGCTTCTAGTCTAGCTTCTCAGGTATTGGGAAATGTTCCAAGGTACAATGCAGTTACTAGTCATAGCGAGAATGAAATGGAGCCTGTTCCAAGATTCAATGTAGGAGTCAGTAGTGAGGACGAAACCAAGCTTGGCTTAGTGGGTAGTGAGGATGCAAAGAAGGTTGGTGAAGCTGTGGAAAATGAGGATGAATTGTTGGTAATTGAGACAATTGAGGATGCTGCTGTTGAACAAGCTTGTCCTCAGGATGACAAGAATCAAGACATTTCTGATTCTGCTATTAGTTTAGAGTGGTTTTTAGGTTGTAGAAATAAACTTTCTTTGACTTCTGAGCGCCCCTCTAAGAAAAGGAGGCTTTTGGGTGTCGAAGCTGGTTTGGAGAAAGTTATAATGACTTGTCCTAGTGATGAGAGTCAACCCTTTTGTCATTATTGTGGCAGGGTAGACACTGGCAGCAAATCCAGTAGGTTAATTGTCTGCACTTCTTGTAAAATGGCAGTTCACTGTAAGTGCTATGGTGTGCATGATGATGTAGATGAGGCTTGGCTGTGTTCCTGGTGCAAGCAAATGGGTGATGTTGATGAATCAGTGAATCCTTGTGTTCTTTGCCCAAAGAAGGGTGGTGCATTAAAACCAGTTCATAGCAGTGAAGGTGCTCGTTCTGCCTCATTTGTGCACTTATTTTGCTCTCTGTGGATGCCTGAGGTTTATGTAGATGATTTGGAGAAGATGGAACCTGTTATGAATGTGGGGGAAATCAAGGAAACCCGGAAGAAATTAGTGTGTAGTGTTTGCAAGACAAAGAGTGGTGCATGTGTTCGGTGCAGTCATGGTATGTTTTGTTATTGTACCTTACAATTTTCAATTCTTAGGCCAATTTTGCACTATTTTCAAACTATGACTAAAAGCATCTCTATTAGACCTTCTGATTTGGCTTCACATAGCAGTGCTTTTTAAGGTCACATAATTTTGTATGTCTATTGTCTTTTGGTCAGTGTGCAGGATGACTGGGTTACTTTCTGCTAAGATGATTTGTGTATTAAGTTAGGTGTAGTAAAATTGAGCTCAATTTACCTCGTCAATGTGCAATCTTCTTATAGTTATATATTAATTATCATTATCATGGTTCTGACCGCACATTTTAATATTTTTTCCCAACATTTTTTGTGCAAATTGCACTGTTCATTGAGTACTTGCATCTGCAGATTTATTCTCGAAACATCATATTGATTAAAGAACTCTAACTTTTCGATTGCAAAATGATGATTAAAATCGATGGGTATTAATTATTGTGTATGATTTGAGTGGTTATATTTAAAATATTGTTTTGGTACTTTTGTTCAACTTAAACATAGAGTTGTTTATATGACACGCCTGCTTCAAGTGAGTGTTTTGGGTATTTGCTATGTTCTTTGTATTCTCGAAAAAACAAACTTTTATGTTTCTAATTCTAGTGCATCTTGCCATGTTATTTTGTTATAAAATGTCCCTGGTCCCTGGAGAATTGTGGAATTAGGTTGAAAGGTGATCTTCTTTCCATTTCTCTTAAGACAAGTATACAATTCAACTTAAACTGGCTATCCTAATCCTTGTTTTTGAATATTGCGTGTTCTCAGTAGTGTCTTGGACAATTGACTTGTTAATTAGGCCTATTCTGTGATTGAAATATGCTAAGCTAGATTTTGTAATTACTTTTGTGTAATTGATTAAGCTTTTCGTGGCTCAGGAAACTGTTAGTGATTAATGTGAGTTGCATTGAACTCCTTTGCCATATCATTAAGTATTTGTGTCTCCTTTCCATATTCTTGTTGGTAATGGACCTTGGGTTGGAGGTTGGCATTACGGAATGAGGCAGTGTTACCAATGGGGGAAGGCCAAAATTTTGCCATATAAACAATCCATTGCAGTCTATGGTGCCACCATGCTGGGCCTCCCTTCACAAATTGTCTATGCAGTTGGCAAAAAATATGTCACCCCACTCTGCCTTGGCTGCAATGGTGCCAACATTTTAGGCATCTTCTCTACAAAAAGTCAATAAGATAATCGAATTTTTCCTATTTAAAAGATAGATCTTTGTCAAATTTTTTATCATCCTGTTTATACTTCTGTTTGTTATGGCAAGACACAAGATTGATCATCTTGGTATTTTCGGTTGAGAAATAGTTTCATGAACTTTCAGTTCTGATTTTGTCTAGGTACAAGTCTTACTGATTTTATGACAGGAAACCCACCATACAAAATAAGCTTAACGATATTTAAGAGCTTTTCTTTCTCACTTTCAATGATTGTTTTTTGTTGTGATGAATGATACTAGTCTGGGATTTTGACAAGTTCTATACTGGTTGCTAAAACTGCCTAAAAAAGGGGAAGGATTTTCCATCTGGGGGTAGGAAAGTTATGATTAGGCTAGTAGACCCAGAACAATGGAACTTGTGAGTAACTTGTACAGATGGAATGGCTTCACTATTTTCTTTTATATTAAACAAATTCAGCATGTCCTAATCTTTTAATCCCACTTTTTTTGCCATCCCCAGCAAGGTTTGGAATAGTGGAGTGAGTAAAGTATTACAAGTATAGTACAAAAATGCGTTCCTCATCATTAATATGTTTTCCAATGGTAAGTGGGGCTTCCCCGAACGCAACTGACCTCCTTTACCTAGGTCTGACACCAGCTATAGGATAGGTGTGGAAAGTAGATTGCATAATTTTTAGTTGAGTGAAAAGGGATACTGGGAGACTAAGAAGAGCACTGAATGGAATTATTAAGGGGTATCTCATGCTAGGCGTGGAAATAAGGCAGACCAGACCAGACTTGACCTTCCTTAAAAAAAAGTTTGAAGCCTAACCTATTTATCTGTTTTTTAAGCCTTTTTTAAAAGGTCTAGTCTGATCTGTGTGAATGTTTGACCTGACTTGCGAGCTTGCTTAAAAGTTAGTTTTGTTATAAAGTCTTTAAAAGGGGTAGAGTTGTATTATTTGTCCTAAATAGTCCCATTAGTTATTATTATGTAATAGATGTATTGTGTGTGTGTGTATATATATGAGGAATATATATTATATATAGTTATGTGTATATATATAATATAACTTTATTTTATTTACTTGTTAAAATTATAGTTTTTGAAAACCTATTTTGACCTTAAACAAAATAAAAATTATATATTAATCTTTTAAGTTTGATCTTTTATGTGGGTCAATATGCTTTGTAATTAAGAAAGGTAAATAAATATATGAATTATATCAATTCTAATATAATAATAATGATAATAATGCTAGTGCTAACAAAGGATTATATAAATATATATCTATATCTATATATATCTTTACTTAAATAGGCCAGCTTGTTAGGTGTAAAAGGATTTTTGAATAGCCTAATGCTTCACTTTTTTTAACCAAATAAATAGACTTTTATAAAAGCCTTCTCTTTTCTAAAAGAGTCTAGATTTACTTAAGCCTATATAGGGCAATACATAAGTCCTTGTCGGGCAACCTGACCTATTTCCATCCCTAATCCCATGGTAAATAATATCTTTGAGCATGTGGCCTATAATCTATGAAGCTCGAACACTCCTTTTTAAGTGACGTGTCCCGTGTCTGACACGTATCGGGCATTGACATGCATACGACACTCGTAGGACACGTATAGGTGAAGTTTCTAGTTCAAAAGACAATTTTTTAGGTATTTGATAATTCTAATACAGTTCCAACACAATTTAAAAAGGGACTAATATAATAATTTTCTAAAAACTTATAAAATTATTAGAGATAAGAAACAAATCCTATACATAATAAAAAAATATTTAGATTATATATGTTTCTTTTCACTTTTTGGATTTTAGATGAATGATTAAGATTTATTTTTTGTTATATTTAGCTAATCTTGTCAATAGATGATTTTTTAATACATAAATCTTGATTGTCAATATATATAATTCATAGTGATGTAATATATTGATCTGTGTTCCCGTGTCCTATATTTTGGAGATTACATGTGTGATGTCGTATCCATGTCTCTGTCCGTGCTTCATAGCCTATAATTCAGTCAACCCAATTGTACCATGCTGTTCATGTGGCTGACTTTACTTAGGGGGTGTTTGTTTCATGTTAAAACTTTTCATTCCCAAGGAATCATATTCCTACAAATATTATACCGAAGAATATTATTCTTATAGACATGTTTGGCTGGCATTTAATAATTTTATACAGAAATTTTTTTTATTAATTAAAAATCAAAAAATGAAATAAAGGTAGAATCATGTTGTGGGGATGGGTTATTATTATAGAAAATAACTTCCATTCCCATGGGAATATGAGATACTCACTCCCTTCTCATGGGAGTGGAAACCAGTTAAAATGTGGGAATGTAACTTTCGTAGGAATAAATAGTTTTCTGGAATATATTTTCATAACCTCCTAATAAGCATTAGAACATTTATTCTCATCCTCTATGTTCCTGGGAATGTAAGAAGACAAAGTTAAACAAACCCCCCTTTAGTGGGATAAAGCTTTTTTTTTTTTTTTTTTTCCTTGTTTTTTGTTTTTATTTTTCATGCTTTCTTTTTGTTTTTTTGTATTTCCATACCTTTTTTTTTCTACATT
>Ga0099824_1000704_pt1 | contig 42561 bp, 15 predicted proteins | sample SiratrowhiteBW_FD_76837 | JGI IMG/M metagenome (GOLD analysis project Ga0099824, IMG submission 76837) | Root nodule microbial communities of legume samples collected from California, USA - Siratro white BW | ecosystem: Host-associated > Plants > Roots > Nodule | place: USA: California... | reverse complement strand
TATAAAATTATATATTTTTAAAGTTAAATATATTTTATTTTTTAAAATTATTTATAAAAATATATAATTTTTTTTTTTTTTTTTGTAATATTTGCACTTCTCCTTGATGATTTTATTCTCAAAGTTTATCATTAATTATATAATAATAAAAAAAAAATTAAAATGATTTTCTACTTTTTATAAATATATAATTCATTATGTTAAATTTATTACTGATTATATTCAGTTGAAATAAAAATGAATTTTACTTGATTCAAATTTAATTATTTATCTCAAATAATAATAGATTACGTTAATAAAAAATTGTTTTCACCAGTTTAAAAATAATCAATTATTTTAAGGAATAATTGATTATTTTTAAGTTTCAATTGAATATCTCATATACTTTTTATAATAATTTTTTTTGAAATATATCTATTTGTCTAAGTGATATTTGATGGGTTGGTTCTATGAGCTCTAAACTTATTATGAAAATAAATATCTAAGTGATATTTGTTGGGTTGGTTCTATGAACTTTAAACTTATTATGAAAATAAATAAATAAATATTAATCCTAAATATGTACAGGAGTAAGAAAGTGCGTGAAGAGTTGCTTTGAAAAAAAGAAGAACAGAAAAAGAGAAAGACTAATAAAATTAAATTAGCAATTACTTCCTATAACAAGGATCAATTTCAATTATTTTAAAGATTTGATGTGTAATCTTGTCTTATTGAACTGTAATAATTACTAAATATTTTTCACTCATAATTATTTAATATGTACAGTGAGATTTTTCATTAAAAGTCTGTAAAAAAATTAGAAATTTTGGAGATTTAAAGCACATTATATATTTATTTTAGAACCAATAGAATAGAATATTCACCGTCTTGTGAGTTTGTTTTTTATATATTTATTTGAAAAGCTTTTTCTCATGTGTTGATTTATTCATTTGTTTTTTTAATTACTTGATTTTTAACTACTTAATTTTGATTTGAGTGATTGATTGCTTTCACAAGTGTTTTCATATTTAATAAATTAGTATTATTTTCGTAGTCGGACTCTATTAATATTTTTTAAAGGAGTGTTTCAATAAATATTGTATTATTTATTTTTAGTACATGATTACTCTTGTAATTAAATAATTAAAAAATATAGTAAAATCTAAAGTTTCTCTATTTTATTTTTCTTGAATTTTCTATTCAGTGAAAGTATGGTGATTACTTATTCTTACCTTTTGTATCAATTTTTAAGGAGGATATTTTAATCACAAAAAGGTTAAATTTTTAATTTTCCTCTGTTGCGATTTCAGCAATATTTTCTCTTTTAGGAATCACTTTTAGTAATATAGCATTTACATAACAAAATTTAAATTATTAGCATAAATATTGTAAAACGAAAAGTTGTAGGTGCAATCTTTAAAATAAAATAAAATTTAAATTAATCGATTTTTATTGATTCGAAACATTCGAATGTTTTCATTTTTTACACAATGAACTCAATCATAAACGGTTTAGATGAATAAAAAATTGAATGTTGTACAAATATATAAAATTGTACTTTAAGTAAAAAGAAAAAAGTGAGTACAAAAGGTACTTTAAGTAAAAAATATTTTATCTAAAAAATCACACATAATTTTTACTAAAAAGTGAGTACAAAAGGTACTTTAAGTAAAAAATATTTTATCTAAAAAATCACACATAATTTTTACTAAAAAGTGAGTACGATATATCTGTATTGAATTCGCCTGGTATAAAAACTAAAAAAAAAAAAAACAATATCGTCTTTTATATAATATTTTCTTTATAAATAAAATAAATAGTAAAAGTTTAGGTGACTTTAACACCTAAAATTATGCACACTTATAATAGGTATTATTGAGATTATATAGTTCCATAAAACAATTGTAAGCTTTTATCCATTTATGATTCTTATATTTATTCTACTTTTTATTATTCTTTGTTTTGCTTATGATATATTTATCTTTTGAAGAACTTATTACTATTTATAATTTATTGGTCAATTTATAACAGATATATCTATATATAACATTCTAATTCATTCTATTCATTTATTTTTAGTATTTTTATGTTCTTCATACTAAACAATATGTGTGAGTGCTTATTAGTATAAAATTTATAATATTAATATAAATTAAACATAAAAGTATTATGCTTTAAAGCATGTTCCATTTTGAATTTTAAATTTTATATTTATGTTATAGCTTTCTTATAATACTATTTTTTTAAAATTCGTTTAATTAATTGAAAAAAACAATATATTGCTAGTTAATTAAAATAAGTTTATAAGTATTTTGATTTAATATAGTTTTTATTTTAAATAATCTTATTTACCGTTGTTGGAACAAATTATATTTAAAAATAGTGGACTATTATATTTGGAACTGGTGATGTATTTTTAAATTATTTACCAAAAATTTTGATTAGGAAAATATAAATTATCATATTAGTGGAATTATAAAATGAGTTTCGTATCTAATATTTATTATTAGAATAGATAAACATAAAACTTAAACTTAACATGTGATATCCATGAAAATGTCTTTCATATTTAATATTTATTTTAAAATGCTACACATGGAATTTAATCATATCCTATCATATTCACGATATTAGATACTGTATACTTCGTATTTAATATTCACTAAAAATTATAGAAATGAAAACGCAGCCTATAACATTCAAAAAAGTTAGACATTTTGTTTTATTTGTTGTTACTTTTCGTCATGTGACAAGATTTTCTTGATTCTAGTATTCTAAAGAAAATTGGTGAAAAATGACAAAGAAAAATATGATTCGTGATATCATTCTAAAAGCAATAATAAAGTAAGTGTTCCACTATTGCTACAAAACAAAAATATTATGCCGCGATATTGTTAACCATTAACTTCGTATATGTTGATTCTGGAAAGGTGTTTGATGAACTTCTTTACAACACTATTTGAGTTTATGGAAATAGCTTATGATTTTTACAATTTTTAGCTTATCTGTGATTTTTAATAAAATTTGATTCAAAATTATTGTAATAATTTATTATAACATAAATTTTCTTATAATAAAAATTATTAGTGAATATTTGTTGGATTTATTTGTCCAAACACGCCTTAATGGACAATTCGTTGCTTACCTGTTATTTATTTATTTAAAACTTTGTCCACCAGAATTAAAGTCTGAGGGAGATTATTCAACCACAAATCTTATCAGTTTAATTTAAATAAATAATTTATAATTTTAAAGGAGGGACAAGTGGCTCACACCTATGCGTTAAAATTAGTCAGGTTACTTAACCACCGCGTAATTACTTCTTTGCTTACACTTACACGTTTTAAAATCTCACCTAATAACGTGTTGATATCCATTAACATTGAAAATGGGGTTTCTTGTTAATAATTATAGAAAAACGCATTAAGAGTGATGGAGAACGTATTATTATGCATCTAGAAAGGAAAATCTTCTTTATTTGAGTAAATGATCAATCTTCTCTGTTGTATGACGCTGGTAAGTTGACTCCAGAAAGATAAAAGATTACATAAACAATATTTGAAACTGATCTTCATCAAAAAAATTAGTCATTTTGTTGTATAAGGAAATAATCATTCTCTTTCTAATAGGTAGTCTTTGTTAATGGATGGATGATACCAATTAAGATATCAAATCATGTTAGATTTATTACAGAAAAATCTTTATTACCTTGATGAAATACTTAAAAATACAAACACGTACAGAAAAAGAATTAGGTCATTTGAAAATTAAAGGTCAAAATTGTAAAATAAAGATAATAGTGAAATTTAAAGTAAAAATATCAAATTATAATCTTAACTCTCGTAGAAAAACTTCAAAAGAAAATTATAATGCAAAATTTTTAATTGCTCAGTTAATATAAAATTTAGTCGCCTAAAATAATTTAAAAGTGAAATTTATTAATTTTAGTTAATTGAAAATACATTTTAATTGATTAATAAGATGCCAACTTTCTTCCTTGAAATATTATGCCATTATTCAATGTTATAAAAGCATAAAATAAAATAATATTGTAACGATAAAATTTGAAAACAATGCCACTTCAACATCCTAAAATATAATCAGTTAAACTGAACTCAAGGCACTAAGGAAATGCAACCAAAAATATAATAAACCAACAAACTCAATAAACACTCATCAAACATATACAGTGAAGAGAATGATCTTTGAGAGATGGGGAAGATACATAAAGTGTGTTTACTGTTAGAAAACTACATCAGAGGACTAAACGTTTTGGCTTTGTGAGGTAATATGGGATTCATAATCCAAAAATATTAGAGAAACAATTAGAAAATATATGGACGGAAAACATGTTATTATAATGAACACACCCAATTGCCAACAAACAAACCACGCATAACAATTCAGATAAATTTAAAGAAAACTTCTAGTTCCAAGTTTATTATTATAAATTATTTTTAAGATTGCTACGATTAAAGAAAGTGACAGATAACTTTAAATTGGCTACTTCAATTTAATTTTCGAAGGGCATGAAAGGCGAAACTTGTAGAGGTAGCAAACAATGATTCTATTCACATTGCAAATCACTGAAGAGAAATTGCTTCCAGAATGTTAGAAAATTTTCTTAAGCTGCCGAAATTCTCAATATAAAAATTGCTTCGCTTTCCTGAGTATGATGCATTCAGATTGATAACTTCCTTGATTTGAAAACGGCCAAATACCAATTATGAAATCATGCACGTGACACGATACTCTTTTTTTCTTTCATTATCATGAAGATAACATATTTTGAGAAAACCTGAAATGAATCAGACTTATATACATTATATTATTGCAATCTATACTTGGGCTTGAGGTTTTTTTTTTTGGTACTTCTAGGAATGCCAAATCATAGGCTAAATTTATCCATATGTAACAAAAAATATTTATTCAAAGAATATAATCAAATCTTGGTCAAGTTGTTTTTCGTGTAATGTAGTCTAACTACAATTCTGTGGAAGATCAATGGAATTAATAGGCTTCTTAAACATATCTAGATATAGTTCATTATTCATCACGACTAATCATTAATTTCAAAATAATAAATTGAAAATGAAATAGACACAGGAAGAATGCAACTGAATGTCTAAAAAAATTTAGTCAGACAAAATAAATATTCCAGGGTTTGCTCGTTATTTACGTACATATCAAAATACACACGTTGACAACAAGAAATGTTTCCAAACACACTATCAAATTGTATATATCTTAAGGAATAACTATAATTAGGTCTATTATGCTTAATCTCTTGAAAATATTAGTATAATTAAAAAATTTAAGTTTTAATCTTATTATTATGTTGCTGTGTTTAAAGTTACTTCAATGAATGAGTGAAGACGACAGCACCTATTCTATTTTAACTAGATGTATTAGTAGTTACTTTTTTTATTAGCAATAACTTAATGACAAATATAATGAAATGATTCTTCTAACCCGTATACTAAAAGATACTTACAAATAAGAGAAAAAATGTACCCTTCATTTTCTGCTTGTTAAACCTGCACAAACAGCAAAGAGAAACACACAGCAGAAAACAGTTTCTATATTCCACCTTGTTATTCCTTAGCTAGTCTCCCTGACATCACTCACCTAATCAGCCCTATTGTTTTGAGACTTAGTTAATAAGATACAAAGCAACATGAGAAATTTCAGAAAAAACTCATAGGAGCTCACTAGGTTTCCTTCCGCAGGTATCACTAATGATCTAATATGCTATGACTACAATCTTACAAAAGCTGATTTAACATAGGCAAAGCCAAGATTGCATCCAGCCATATTCCCCAGAAGGAGAGAATAGATCAAACAATGCTTTGGAGATGTGCAAAACAGGGGTAGTCTATGTACATCTCCTATGCATGCAGCCACTGGCATTTCTCGTTATTAGTCCTTTGAGATATATTAACCTTTACAAGACACTCCATACTTTCAGATATTTTGAATAGCATTTTCTTTTCTTCCATAACTCATAAGAAATCTTATCACAGTCTTTATAAGAAATTCTATTAAAAATTTGATAAACAGAGCATATTTCCAGATAATTTTCAGCAAAGTAGAACTTATAATCCTAATATTTACCATTAGATTGAGAACTAAAGGGAAGTGTTACTTCATAAATAGCACAAATTTTCACAAAAATCACTCATTTTCAAAGACATAAAATGATAAACTTTTCATATTTACTTAAAAATGATGAAATATTATCTCTTATGTTTAATCTAACTGCACAACAAGATCAATACTGTCAATATACTTGCCTTCATAGGGTAAATCCCTGAAACATTTCAGGGGCTTAAAAAAAATCCATTTTGGCAGGAAAGTGACGGTTAAGAATCAAACATTTTGTAACACTTCATCTCATATTTTGTACATTAATTTAAAAATTAACTGTTTAGTCTATTATTATTTTTAATATAAAATCATTTGTTGTTCTTCTTTAATCCTATATGTTATGATTTTTTTAAAAAGTATAATAACATGAAAATAAAAAAATATCATGATGTCCCCCTTTACCTAATTAATGCCCATTGGATAGGTAATTTGTTATTCTTTCCCTCTTTTTTTATTCCTTCATTGAATCAAACAAAAAGCAAATATGTATACATGTTTCTTTTCTCATAGTATATAAACTTCTTGATCTTATTTCATAATGATACAATGTTTGGAAAGCAAAAGAGTGATTATAAATATACAACTTCATCCATCAACATTTATCACAATTGTCTATATTATATCACCTATCATTGTTATGTTTCTTCTCTCTTTACCTCTATAGGTGTTAAATAGTCTATTTTTCTAAAGCATAAAACATATATGACACTTTTGATAAGCATGGCACATGAAGAAGCATGCACGAAGGATCATAAACAATGGGGGATCAAACACAGTGCATTTTTCCTCCCAATGGCCATTCCGAAGCGTTCAGTCATGTCTACACTCTCAGGTGTATTGCCATATGGGAGTTCCCAGTTGAAATGATAAAGTAATCGAGCCAGTGGAAGCATAATACTTGCTAAACCAAAGGAGATGCCTGGGCATATTCTCCTTCCTGCACCAAATGGCAGATACTCGAAGTTATTCCCTTTGAAATCGATAGAACTTCCCTCAAACCTTTCTGGGACAAACTTCTCTGCATCAGTCCAGTATTTGGGATCCCTACAAATTGCCCATACGTTTATCATCACTTTAGTCTTAACAGGTATTTCATATCCATCGATGATGGTTCGTTCAGAGCATTCTCTAGGGATCAATAAAGGAGTAGGTGGGTGCAATCTCAATGTTTCTTTGACCACTAACTTCAAATAATGAAGTTGCTCTACATCCCTTTCATCAATTATTTCCTTCTCTCCCAAGGCTTGTCTTAACTCAGCTTGTGCTTTCTTCATCACTCTTGGACTTCGCATCATTTCTGTCATTGCCCACTCTATTGTTGATCCCGAAGTATCAACGCCACCAGCAAATATGTCCTGGTATTTACATGTAATTTTTGGTAAAATCATAAGAGAACTTGCACTTATATAATAAAATTGTATAACTTTCGGCATAAAAGAGAGATAAAAGAAACAAAAACTAAGATAAAGTCGTTAATATAATAGGAAGAATTAAAAATAATGATGTTATGAAAAACTAAGATAAAGTGATTATAGCAGTTTAAAAGCAATCCATCAAACTTAGTTACCCAACTTTAAATAAATCTGTCTTTAGAAGCTTTTACTGTTTTATACCAGTCAACTTTTTAATGCTGAGATTTTACTGTATCCTTCTCTTCTTTCTCATTAGCTTTTACATTTATCATTTGCTGTCTCTTTCCTTTTGAAAACTATACATATACATATATTTATACCTGGCTCACCTCGTGACCATTTTAGTTGGTTAAATGAGTTGACCAAAAGGACTCCATCCAATTCTTCAACTATAATCAAAACTTAATATATGACCAAACCATTCAATTTACTTCCACTCTTTCGCACTAAAGATCAGACATATGCATACTTTGTCAAACCAAACCCCACCTGATCGACTAGGTTCAAACTTAGTTTACTGCAAAACAATAAAAACTATTTTTCGATAATTGAATATTGAATTGGCGAAGAAGAAACACATTTCTAAATGAGATCAATTGCTTAACTTAACTTCGTACTAATATACCCGTATGTCGCTGGTAGCTCATGTTCGTACGTAACTTCGGAAGAAGTAACTGTGTGAATGGTTTGAATTTTGTTACGAAAAAAGGCCATTGAAGGCACTTATTTCAACAAGTTAAAAAATGGTATTAAAATTTTTTTGTTACGCAAATAGTTGTGTGCGTAATATTGTAACGTTGGAAGCACAGAAAAAAACAAAGAGAGCACATGCAAGGGAGATATAAAAGAAAAGTGTTTTTCGGCATTTACTAACCAATATCAAAGCTTTGACGTGCCTAGTCGTCATTTTGATGTCGAGAGCAGCGTCAGTTTCTTGGATTCTGAGAAGAACATCAACAAGATCTTCGTCCTTTATTTGAACTCTCCCTTCTTGCGCTCTTCTTTGCTTTTCTTGATGCTCTTTGACAATTCTTTCCAAGACCCTGTCAACCTGATTTAGCAACTTCTCTAATTTGCCCTTCTTCCCAGTTATGAAATGTATGGATTTCATTGAAGGGAACAAATCAGCAAGGTCAAATCCTCCAACCGATCCTATTACTCTCTTGATCAAAATCATAAATTCATCCTGCTCCTTTGATTTGTTACCAAATGCTGCCCTGGAAACAGAAGTGCTTACCAATGAGAAAATTCTGCTAGTAAGATTGATTGGTGAACCTGCTGATGTTCGAATGGAGTCTATAAACTTTGCCGTCTCGTCTTCTCTGATAAAAGAGAAAGACTGAACTCTCTTGGTACTTAAGAGTTCTGAGACAAACACTTTCCTCATTTGTCTCCAGTAATCACCATATGGAGCAAAAACAACATCTATTCCCCCGTAGGATAAAATCTGTGCAGAAATGAACTGGGGCCTCTGCACAAAAGCAACATCATGTGTTTTGGTTATTTCCTTGGCCATCTCCGCGGAGGATGCAACCACTGCAGAAATCTCACCAAGTTGAAGGTGCATGAGAGGTCCATATTTACGTGAAAGGTTTTGGAGAGCACGGTGTGGAAGTGAACCTGCTACTGCTAGTTGATGAAGGTTCCCTATGATGGGTAGGGTCTTTGGGCCAGGGGGAAGTTTGAGAGACACATGAGATTTAAGCTTGTAATGTTTTAGAAGCCAATTCAGTAGAAAGAACAGGGAAAAGGCTGTGACCAAGATGTAGGTTTGAGCTTCCATGGCTTTGTAGAGTTCGCCCTGAAATGGTTTATGTTGTTTGCCGACCGTTCCTATTTATAGAATCTTCAATCCTCAAGGACAACAATCTTATCTTTTTGTTTAATCTAAAATCCATACATGGGACGTTGAATGAGTTGAATGCTTAAATTGCAGTGAAGTTACATAAATATTATGACTTGTCTTTTCTTGAATTTTTCTTTTTCTACACATTTTTCTATTTAATATATTCAAAATATAAAATGTGTTGAATGCTTACTTTTAATATTCTTCTATGTATTTAATATTTTTAGTAGAGACTATAATTTTTTTTCAATGACAATTTGGTTTAAATTTAGTATAACTATTTAAGACAATAGAATTTTCCTTTTAATATTTAACTGTTCATGTAACTTGGAAACAATCGTCCTTACATTTTATGATATTCTATTTCAACTTTTACTTTGATTTTTATATACCTATTCTTCTTGTATTTCTTTTCATTTTAATTTTCATTATTCTTTCATTCTTTTTTTATATATTCATTATTTATTTTGTAGTCATCCATTATTATGTCATTCTCTCGTCACTTTTCAACTACTGTTTATACAATAAAATACCTGCAATAAAATCTTATTAAATTACATTTTATACTGTTTTTAATAAGATGTATATAATAAAATACATGCAAGAAAATCTTATTAAATTACATTTACAGTATGCAAAATATCTTTTCTTATTATAAGTATTAGAGAAATAAGTTTTCATTTCGCAATATGCACGTGAAAATATTCATTAAGTTAGACCAATTGCATACATAAATATTGTAATTTTTTAAGATATACTTCGGATTATTATTTTTAAAACTTAGTAGAAATCATTATATATATATATATATATAAATAAATAATAATGTTTTACGCTATTGAATATTTCAAAAAGTCACTTAAAAAAAAGTAGTTATACTTTGACAACCACAAGTGACACACACACACTTTATAACTTTATATGGCGTTGATGTGGTCAAGATAAATGACATGTAAAAAAATATTTCAGCATGACACTGAGTCATTTTTAGGGTTTACATGTTTGAGGTTTTATCTAAAACGCTGCCCAACATATTCCATCAAGGGTTGAGAAGCAGTGAGTTTGAATCTCAGATCTCTTGAATCTCGCCACTGCTGTCGTCGCCGCTGCAGTCATATCCGCTGCTGTCACCGAAACTGCTGTCGCTGCCATCGATTCTCAACCACCATCGATTCTCTCACCACCGTCAATGGTCTCCCACCATCACTCGCCACCACAACCACTCTCACACAAAATCTTCCTTGTGCAAATGGGTACACTGGACTCTTATCACATTTTAAATTTTAAATTTAGATACTTTAAATCTAATTATGTCATTTCATAACAAAATATGCTAAATATCCTTCAAAAAAAAAAAAGTCATGTTTTATCCTTATCCACATATACAATTACACTAAGTGGTTGACATCTAATTGTATGCCAACTGTAATTGGTCAAAACAAAATTTTTCTTAAAAAAAATATATGCATATAAATACGTATAAATATTCATAATAAAACAAATGAAGTTTATTTATCTCCTCAATTATAGAATGTCATGGACTCAGGATAATAAAAAAAAAAAAACACATAACAAACAAAAAAAAATGTAAATTATTAAGATTTAATATGGTAAAATATACAAGTTAATCCTGACTCAAATAGATTAACCAATCTAATATATTATATCAGATGCATTTTAAAGTTCTAATTGTTTAGAAACTTCAATTTTAATAGAGACACATCAAATTCATGTGTTTTAAAATACTTATATTAATTATTTTTTTATTAAATATTAATATCTGATTCATTCTAAGCACTTCTTGTATGCATAAACGTTAGCTCATAAAAAAAAAGTTCATGCAAAATAATTATACAATCAAGCATATATAACATTAGTATAAGAATTTTCTTAGTTTCTCATAATCTAGTATCTTAATTTATATTTATATGTGACCATGATTCAATAATTAATGTTTGTATTTAATATTATAAATCATGATTCAACATACCAATTCAGATATATAACCTTAAAAATCCAAAATAACATATATCAGTGTCTCATATTTAACGTCAATACTGACATCCGGTTCATTTGCATAAACATTTCAAATTATGTAACACAATTAGACATATTATCTTAAAAGAGAATCACCAAACATTTCCAAAATGGTTATAAATATTTTCATATTATATATGGAAGATAATGATTGTGCATATTTTAAAAATTTTCAATTAATTAAAACATTTATCAAGTGACATAAATAGTATACAATATCAATTTCAACGAAAATTTGCCTCAAGTAATGCATGTCAAATATATCACACACCGTAATTATGCTATTCAGGTCACACTCTCTCATGCTTTTATTTATTTATTTTATAACTTATCGAAGTTCTCACTCTCTCGATTTTATTTATTTATTCCATAATTTATGTTTACAAAATTCAAATGCATTCTTAAAAATATAAAATTAAAACAATATGAAAATATATTTTCGTGTTGTACAATACTTAATCATATTAAAATAAATAACAAAATTATTTCAATTTTAAAAGTTTACATAAACTTATTCTTATTGTCAAATCTTCTCCCAATGTACATTTCAATTTCATTATAAAAAATTTCAATCAATAATATTTCTTATAACATAAAAAAAAATCCAACATATCAAGATACAAACTCAAGGATTTCAACATCAATAACATTCAATACTCCTTCCATAATTAAAATCAAATTTATTTGTAATTTAAAATAAATCCTCTTAATTAATAGTTGTTTGTGCTCTGACAAATAGAAAAAAAGCTTGAAAATACCAAATGTTTAGGTACTTAAAGGAATATTTTCAAAACAAATCAAAACACAATTAAAAATTTAATTATTCGAGATAATATTTCTGATCTGAGAGGATCGATGAAAACTACAAAATACTCATTAAAAAGTCAAAAATCAAGAGAAATAAGACTTTCTAGCTGGTAGGATCTATTATTATTATATATATATATAGTAAATGGAGAGAAAGTTGAAGAAAAAAGTTAGAATGAAAAATTCAATTGGGATTTCCAACATGGAGCGGAGACTTTTGAGCTACACCAATTCACTATCAGTTCTCGACTGTAGTGAGTTTTTCCTTGAAATCAACGAAAATAAAGAGACAAACAGGGAGATAAAATGCCTGAAGTTCAAGGAACATTATCCCAAATCACCATTGACATAGGCAGTCAAATTAAGAGGATTTTGTTTTAAAAATAAAAATAATAAGAATAATCCTTGTTCTGGTGGTGCTTGAGAAATTTTAATAAGTGATACATGTAAATGACAAATGTGAGGTTGCTACGTGTAAAGGACTCAATTTGTGAACAAGGAAAGTAGTGTAGTGCCTTACCTAATACATCCATCATCCAATCATGTATGTTAGTTGTGACTTTTAGGCTTGGTTCTTGTGTTTCTAAAATTAAAATGATAAACAAGAGTCTAAACTTAACTTATCATATTCATGAAATTAGAAATTGTGTTTCGTAATTCACTTTAGTAGTTTATAAGTTATTTTAATGCTTCTCATATGTAATATTTACTAAAAAAATTATAAAAATAAGATTTAAACTTAACTTATCATATAAGTTAAAAAATGTATTTCATATTTTTATATTACTAAACATTGACAAACATAGATTGAAACATATCTTATAATATTCTTAAAATAAAATAAAAAAATGTACTTCATATTTAGTATTTATCAAAAATGAAAGACATCAAATTTAAACATAACCTATATAATATTTACGAAATTAGAGAACGTGTTTCGTACTTTGGTTTCGTCAGTATAGGTCATGACGATGTCATGCTAAGAGAACATCGAAGTAAATAAGTATGTTGATTTAAAAAATAATATAAAGACGACGAAATAGAGAAGAAGTACCTTCATTATAAAAAGTATACTTAAATTTCTGTGTATCATTTTTAATTAAACATGAGGTACACTTTCATATTTAAATTTATATTCGTCTATTCTAGAGAACTATGCAACTAGAAACATTAGATTATTCAAGTCTTTATTCTTTTTATTCTTTCGTATATCAGATTGTACGAAATCCTAACTCGCTCTAATAGGAAGTCGTAAATAGATAAAGGTTTGAATATCTTCAAATTGATATTTTTCACACCAAATACAGAGGATCAAGATCTTTATCCAAATGAATTTATATTTTATTATTTTTATTTGTATAATGTTGGCTATTCCACATTGATTAAAAAAATATTAATATATATAAAAAAAGTAGAGACAAACTTGTTTTTATTTTGTATAACTGAATTAAATATAAAATGTTACCATCAAAAAACCTATCTTCCTCAAATTTATTACAATTATTATTATACCACATGTATTAAATTTCTTTAAATTATTCACAAATATTTAACTCCTCATTTTTCATTATAAAATATACGTTAGAGATCCCACAACAAATATCATCTTGTTTAAAGAATTTTTTAAAATTAAATTATGCTTAAAAGTCTGCTAATTTAATTCAAGAAAAATATTATAACAATTAAAACACGAATTATGCTAGTCCGAAGGTCTGGCTTTCCCATTTGTATGCTTATCGTCTTCTTTGTTGTGTAGTAAGAATCAAGATACTTTGCATATCGTCTTTAGTGTGATCAAATGATAAATTCAAACAAAATCTATAATAATCACGAAATTAGAAAAGGAGTTTCATATTTTATGGTTCCATCAAATCATCAATGTCGGCTGTGACGATATCATTCTAGGAGCATAATGCAATTTGCAAAGTATGTTGATTCTTTGACAAAAACTGTGTGCCAATTTTACACAGAAAACACTAGCATATGGGAAAACAAGAACTTTCTAATAGCATGATATGTAAATTATATTTTAATTAATTTAATTTTTTGTTCAAATATAATAAAATATTGTTTTTAATTAATTGTAATATTTTCCATGGATGCATGGTAAACACGAGACTGCTCCTCTGACCACCTTCTTAGTCAGTTTTTTAAGGTTCCATAATATAATCTCTATATTTTGTTGTTTTTCTTCTTCTTCTTCCCACAGCCCCATGGGTTGTTGAAGAATCCATATTAATTCAGTACTAGTGAACTCTACTCATTCTGTTTGGTTGTTCTTTCTGGACCAAACTCGAATATGTCCAAACGATTATGGTTTTATTTTTATTCTTTTGATTTTCCAAACGAGGCCAAGCTTTTGTCATGTACTGTTCAGGAAGCATCAAATTTAAACTATACCTTGCAGATTCAGATTTTAAAAAAGGACTTCTTATTCAAATCCTAGTTAAATGTTTTTGGATGAACTTTTTTACAAACACGTCTGACAGAAGAACATAATAAAAAGATATGAAGTAAAACTGATCTATACACAAATTAAAAATAAAAAAGACAAAACTATACAAATTAACTTATTTATAAACTAATTTTAATTTATAAAAATATATTTTTTAATTTTTTTCCTAAAAATACACTAGAAAAGTTCATCTAAATATATGTCTTAAAACTATTGCACTAACTAGCTTCATTTTCCGTTATTTTATTATAATGATATATTTCTTTGATTTGTCTTGAACGGAAACTTTACTTTGAATACTGCTTTTATTTGTTAACAAGTTTTTGTTAAATATACAACTAGTTACCTTAAAAATAAGTTCGAATTAGTTGTAACAAACAACTATTTTGTTTTCATATTAAAAGAACTATTAAAATTCACTTTTTTTTCCTTTGTTCCTATTCGTGTATAATTTTTTTATCTATCTATCTATATATAGTTTTTTATTTTCCATCAGTCAAGAGAATGGATTCTCCTAACTCTCAGTTTTGTTCATATGTTTCAATAAATCAACCTTACTTTTTTTTTATAATTAGGACTTCTCAAAGTAATATTTATGAATACATTTTTATGAGTATTTATAAAATTAAAAATGAAATATTTTCATAAAAAAATAACTTCTTAATAAAATAAAATTAACTCTAATTAGTTATTATAGGAGAATTTTCATAACTTAATTTATATATAAACTAAGGTTATTTATTTTTATTTAATTTATTTCCTTACAAGTAAGTTTATCCAAATGTATAACCACAGCTTGGGAGGAATTAGCCAGATTTAGAATGTTATTTTGTTGGAACCTATCGTTACTTTGTAAGATGAATGATGTTTTACAAATCTATACATAATTTGAGTCTATGAAAATAACTTTGTTTTTTTTTTTTTTTACTTTTTTTAATATATCAGAGACAAATTTTCAAATTATTTTCATAAACTTTATGATTAATTTATCAGAAATAAAATATTCAATGCACTTATTTGTTTATTTATCCAAGGTGACCTTAACCCCAGTTGACTCTTTAAAAGGATTGGATTCTGGAAACAAGATTATTAAACCATAAATATTATCCATCTAATTTAAATAAACTATTTATAATTTGACAGCAGAAGACACTGTATACTAAAAAGTTAGGATTCAAAACGTCACCTAAGCTTATATTCCACAGTGTGTAAATGGTGCTATTTACCAAGTCCAGTCAATGATTCTCGATAATCCAATATCTTTCTTTGTTCCCTCACTAATACATACTAAAGAAAAGAAAATATATTTAACCCGAAAATATTGAATTAAAGTTAGAATCACTTTCCTTGATACAGAAAAATAATATATATATATATATATATAGACACACACAAATTTTTATATACTTACAAATTAGAATAGTAAATTTTACAGCTAAATCATGTACTAAATAATCAGTCTTTCTGAGCTCATATACTGACAACATACATTATTATCTTCCTTAACTAATAAGGGTATTTCTCAATTTAGCAATCTTCTAGCCATTTGAAGATTACTACAACTTGTTAATTGCATGACAACAACATAAAACACTTTTATCAATACTAAGAATGCTAATGTCATTCTACACATATTTGATGTTAATTTAATTAGAAGGAATCGTTATTTCTACTTTATCCACATTATGATTTAGTCATTATTTGAAGGAGGATTAGGTGTGAAATATCTAAACATATTCTATATCATTCTTTTAAAAAAGTAGAAGGCTAAAAAAAAATTCAAAACTTGTGAAAAGACTTTCTAGAATCTAAATATGCAATTTGGAGTTCTTTAAACAATATGACATAAATAATTAAGTAATTTAACTTATTCCAATGAAGAGTAATAGTAAGAATATATTTATATTAACCAAAATCATATTTATCTTATAAGTGAGTTCTGTGTAGCTAGAGAACACATTCAAAATTTTTGTTTTATTAATTCTTTTTTTTTTTATGTTTTATTTATAATTGAGCCAATTTTAGAAATATGAAAAAGTATTATATTGTTTGAAAAAAGAATAAAGATTTCATGAGCATGAAAGAGAGGTGTCAAGCTAAATGAAGATTGATAATTTGTGTTAGATAATAAAAAGTTGACAAGTAACTAAAATAACATATCGAGTTATGAATTATGGAATATTGACTTTAATACAAATGTTATCCCTGATGTTATGGTCTGTAATTTATATAAAGTGTATGTTTATTTGTTTTGTTACAATAAAGACATGTTATGTTTTATCCTAATAAAAAGTTGATAAGGACTAATTATGTTTTATTAGAGAAGAGGATTAAAATACCTCTAAAATATTTTTAATTATAATTAATTTTTTTATTGCTGATAATGAAAAACATTCAAAAGTTTGGAATTTCAATTACATTATTACCACATCTTTATTTCTCCATAAACAAATAGATTTCTTATTTATTCAATTTTATGAGTATGATTTCACGAACGAAGCTAGTTATCACAGGTGATCGAGGTAAAAAAAGTTACTCCCAACTTTGCAAGCTAAATCAGATTTGACATAAACATTAAATCCTTGTTCCCTTGTTGCTCAAGGTATAATTTTGTTTTTACAATTCCAGTTAGTTGACCAGTTGCTTACGAATGTTAAAATAGAACCCAATTAAATTTAGAACACCACTAATCTCTCTTTCTATGAATAGCACAATTAAAAAAATAATCTTCAGATACAATAGTGACAGACAACTTAATAAAAACGCATTACTCTCTTTTAGATAAATAATAATAATAATTTAGAACTTACAAATCAAACAAATAGTAGAATTTTCATCATAATTAAAACATAAATCATAATTGTGGTACGTATTGATACACGCCCCGTACGGCCCAAAAAGAAAAAAAGCAAAGCTAAGACCCTTCTCTCATGTTGGAGTATATGTACATAATATTCCAAAATTAAAAATAAGTTACAGAAAATGTAATGATCAAGAGTTTTGGTTGTAATTTTTCTTGAAGAACATGATAATCAATTAGCATTGAGAGTTATGTGTCTCACGGATTGATTATTGTAAAAAAAATATGTAAAGCAAATATGCTAGTCATGACAATTCACACATTGTGGCGGCCGAAACACGATATTCAACTTTTGAAAAATATTACGGAAGAGTGTTTTGCTTCCTGATTTTTCATGACACAAAAGAGTCTTCAAGCAAAATGCAGAATCTAGTAATGAAGCAACGAGTATTGTAACAAAAAGCCTAGTCAATGATTCCTAAGTACTAATTGAAATATTGGAAAAATAATAAGCATTATGATGGTGAAGCTTTGATATCCCTCACAATGCGTTGCACTGCGTTTTGATGTTTTGTGGAATGAGACTAAACAAATTGGCTAAGAAATTGAACTATAAAGCATATATTAAGTCTAATGTTGACATTATGGTGAAACATGGTTTTATTCTTGTTCAACATAGGAGTGGAAGCTGAGCATACTAGTATCACACATACCTTTTCTGACAAATGTGTGTATACCTATCTATGTCTAACTAATCTTTAAGTTGACGATGAAATTTGACTTTCCAAGATATTTTAAATAATTCCTTAATAATATTATATTATGTTATCAACATATACAAGTAAAATAAAATAAAATAAAAAATATTTTCGTGTACTAATAAAAAAAAAGATTTTCAGCTTTTTAATTATATAAATTTGATACTTTGTAAGAAGGATATTAGTTTTGCGTACCATTAACTACTAGCACCTCTATCTTATTATAACATCCTATTCTAACACATTTAAATATTTAAATCAACTTAACTGAAATAAATGTAATAAATTAACTCCTTTATATAAAGTTAACGTGTCTTGTAAACTTCTAAAATGAAGTTATAAAACTTTTAAAACCTCAATACTATACTAATAACATCTAGTTGTCATTATATCACTGTTATAATTTCTTATTTCATTTCAATAAAAAAATATATAAACTCTTACAAACTTAAAAAAGAAAAAAAATATGAAATTTACTATAAAAAAATAAGAACTCATCAAAATTTTGACATACTTATTTTATAATTTGCTCACAAAGGTCTCTTCAACAATGTAATATAACCATAAAATGATAAATAATGAAATTATAAATCTGAATAGATTTTAAGAAAGTTATATTTATAAAGATAAATTTTAAACAAATAAATGAGTTCAAAATTTGTTTATAAATATTTTAATTCTCCATTTATTTTAAAATTGTTTCTCTGCTATAAATAAAGCAAAAAATTACATCTTAAATCTTAAAAAATAAAACATCGGACAAAACTTAATCCTCAATGTAATATATGCATTCTACTGTCATAGTTCATCATGTGAAAAGAAAAATAAAAAAAGGAAAAAAATTATTATTATACCATAAATACGTTGATATTTTCATTTATGAAATATGATAGTGATATATGTTTAGCTTGGGCTTCACTACGACCAAATCTGTCTTTTCACTCGGCTAATCATTACTAATTAATAATAAACTAAATTGACTTAAGATTTATAATCTTAGGAATTATTTCATTATTTGCCAATTCCATATATCAATTTAACTAATGATTATAATTTACGACTTAAAATAATTGACAAATCTAGAAGTCTATAAAGTAATTTGTAACTGTATTAATTATATAAACTAAAATAGTAGACTAGTATAAATTTTAAGACTAAATAATTATTAAGTCTTAAAAAAGATCTTTCTCCGATGCAATGATTTGAACAAGTCTTGGTATTCTGTTATTATATAAGTCAAAATACAAGGGATTGAATATATAGAAGGCAGATTTTGAATTTTAAGGTTCAATATGCATTCTTTCTTTATCCGATAGCAGTGTCTATTGTTAAACTTTATAATAATTCAAACACATTATAGACACATACTATACGTTAAAACATGTTGAATTTTGTGCCACATAATCAATGAGCTTTAGTCAACTAAAATGTACTTAACAAATGTATATTCTTTTCTTTCTTTTCAAAATTAAACAGGTCACTGAACCCGGTAAAAAATCAGTTTAAAAATAATTAATTGAATCGATATTAATAAAATAATACTGATAATTAAATTATATATAATATGGTTAAGAATGTAATATCATAATTGATAACTTTAAAAATAAAAAAGAGAATACTTTATAAATTTTTAACATTCAAAATATGTCTAAAAATCAAATATTTCATCATAAAGCTATTGTAACAACTTGTTTATAAAAACAAGTGAACTTTAAAGAATATGGTAGCATCGATTAAACGGTGAACTTTAAAGAATATGGTAGCATCGACTAAACGAGGAAATCCAATTGCTTGAATAGTGCGTGGGAATTATTGTAAATTTTATAGCATCTGAATTCAACTTTTTCCTGATAAATAAATAAAAATTATAAGCGTCGTTCTATATATGTTGATAATTAATATCCTAAAATTTCGTTTCATGTTATTTAGTCACGTTATTTTTTTTTTTTTTTTATGGAACCATGTTTTCATTGTGTTGATGTAAACACTAATTATAGAACATAAAGATTATACTATTAAATGTCAAAATGACATTTACAGATACTGTATCCATTTAAATAAACAATATATATGACCAGAGAATATCTTTTTAGAAGTCAATAAATAATTTCTCACTTGCTTATCTGCAGGTGGGAAAAAAAAGGTAAAAACAAAAATCAATCTCTCAGTTAGCAAATTATGCAGCACTCAAAATCGTCACGTAGGATTTTAATTACAGATTCATTAGGCTTCCTATCCTCCATTGCCATTAATATTAATTTTTTCTAATGCCTTAATTAAGATTGTTTATTAATTAGGAAACATTATAAGACACTTCTATAACAAGAAATGACAAAAATTACAAACATTCGAGAATATTCTAAAAATAATAATTTTAATAAACCAAAAGTTTTTTTATAAACTCGTCTACTTATTAATTTAAAAATATTGTAAACAACTTATTTGACGTCTTGGTTATTGTAAAGCGTACTCTTTAAAAACATACATACGTCTTTGAAGTAGATTATATTTCTGTATTTTTAATTAAGAAAGTTGAGATGTTCTCTAATGCATATGATAATTAACAATTATAAACCATATATATTACTAAAATCACTTTAAGAATTCCATATTTTTAACTTAATAAATATAAATAGTTAAAAATTATCGTGAATAGTTAATTCAAGTGTTTAAAATGTAATTGTTAAAATTATGTTGGATTGAATGATAAAACATATTCATATTAGACATCTAAAATATGAGTCTAAATCTCATATTAAATCAAAATAAGAAAGTTAATATATAAAAATTCACAAATCTAATAATTTAAAAAATTTTAAGTGAAAGATAATATCATTCCATTGTCTTAATATATTTCATTCATTCTAATTTTTACATCTTTTTTTTTCCTCGAGTTGGTTGGATACCTTATAAGAGAATCGATGTTCATCTTTACCTATAAAATCATCTTCGTAATTGGAAATTCGAAAATCATATTTGTACTTCGATATTTTACTTACCATTTATAATACTTATTCAATTCATAATAAATGCAATCACTGAGTCAATTTGAATTGCTTTGAAATACAATGTATACGACATGAATTTAATTATCCATTGATGTTCATTGCAATTGTTTTATGAGGATCATTGACTAACTGTGGCAATATAAATGAATGAAGTTCAACTCTATCACGGTCCACTATGCATCCAATCTTCTTTTTCTTTCTTCTTGGCTTAATTTTCAATCCATATCCGTATGACACTTTATGCGATTTAATACAAAAGACCATTTCTACAAGTTAATAGAGGCTGACAATTTAAACTGAGGGGCCAGGAGTTATAGTGTAAAACCTAAAAAAGATGAGCAATTTGAATTGAAAATGTAACTTGGACTGAGATTGAAAGCATTTTTTAGTTTAATTCTGCTGTTAGAACTTGAAATTTGGAATAATTTTGGTTTCGGTTTTCAAAATTTTTTAAAATATATTTTTAATGCAGTCCTAGATTCGGAAGAGAACCATATATTATTAACTCCATGATAAAGAACATTTCGTAATATTAAGTACGAGTAAAGGGATATTGTCTTTTGGGTCATGTATCAGGAGTGGCTTATTAGAAGATGGACATGAGACATTATTTTTCATAAGTATGACGATATTAATATTATTAAAAAATTAAAGTGTAACTACTAAGTAAAGAATCATAATCATTTAGATTATGTGTTCATCTGCGAGAAATAACCTATTAGACAATGATGGTATTAATTTTAAATTGTCATTTTCTCAAGATTTATAGGATTAACAATTATGTTAACGAAACTTTTAAAATTAGATAACAACTTAATTTTGGAATACCGAAAACAGTTTTTCTAGGATATAGTATATTTCAATCAGTTTTCTAATATTTAACTCATCCTATGAAAACCAAAAGGAAGGTCCTTATAAATTGAAAACGTCTCACATAGAAAGGGGCATTTGAATTTATTAGTTTTAAGTCACTACTTTTAAATACTGATTAAAAACAATTTAAAACCTTAATTCTTAAATATTTTATTTCAAAAAAAAATTAAAGGATTATTTTTTTTTTAATTTTAAAAAAGTATTTTTTTAATTTAAACAAGAAGTTTTCCAAATTTTAAAGATCCAGCCGAATTTTTATCAAAATGTGTTTCAAAGTCAAAATTGAAAACTAACTTATTTCAAAACATAAAAGTCATCAAAATTGATATCTTGTTACTTAAAAATAAAGTCTTCTTGGTACACAATCTAAAATCAAAATTTGACTTCATATTAAAAAGTAAGTTATATTGTGATGATTTAGGGTTGATTTTCCACAATCTTGCGATGTTTATTTAAAGTACGTAAAACTATTAAATACATTTATTTTAAGAGACGGTTAGATTAGAAGTTTTCATACCATGAATACAGATGAGTTTATCGTACCCAACATTTTGATAATGTATTTGGTGGAATCCAAATGAATTTGATTACGTATTAAATGTATCGATGATAAGCTGAATATTACATTAATCTTTGTCCTTGAATTATGTAACTTTTAAATGTGACTTCCATTTCCATTTTAAGCGAGATAATTTTGTGAATAACTATTAAGAATAATACACTTGTGACCCTTAACTGCATTCCTCTATTACTGGAAAACTAGTGTCTATTTTAGACTTACTCTAATAATAACTTATTACAATAAGTATTTATTTTACTAATATAATTCATTTAATAAAATCTTAAATGCTCCTTAAAACATGAGGTTTTATGACACTGTCAACATTACTCAATATTTATAGCCAGTTAGTTTTTAGATATTTTTTATTGTATATCTTAACAATATTTGTGATGGATTAACAGTTTTATAAGAGACATACAATAGACTCAACAAGTTTTATTAGGATAAATTTAATTTTAATTAGATTTTAAAAAAGCTAATTTATAAATTTACACCTAATTGTATATTATAATTTAATTATATATGTTTTCACATAAAGTCTCCGTTATATGTGAAACGTTTAAAGTGAAATATAAAGATACATATTGAACTTTAAAAGTTAAACGAGGTGATTCCAGTTTGGGATCTAAGTTCATCTGTGTTTTGGTTGTCTCTCTTCTAGAGTTTAAAGTAAAATCGTAGACTTAATTGAAGGAGCAACATCCATTGCATACAGGGTGAATGAAAGAAAAAATGTATCGTTTTCTTTCTACTTATTAAACAAATGATAGAATTAAAAGTATACCTTTAACATTTTTTTATTTGCCTTTAAGGTTAATTGTTTTATTAAATCTTCCTCATAATGTATAACACTTGTCAAAAATAAAATGTAGACAAATTCGCATGCAACGCTGGAATAATCAAGTTGTTTGGGCATAAAAACAACTTCGCAAAAAACGAAATGAATTCAAATAATGGGGAGAGAAAGTGATACGAAACAATGCTTCATCCTCACTCACAGACATAAACAATAAAAGTTGGGAGCAGATGAAATTTCCAAATCAGAAAACACAAGATATACAAAATTAATTCTATACTTTCATTGCTTCAGCTCTTCTAAATTCCTCGGTAGTATTTAGTTTTACATATAGAACATGCGGTGCCACATTAGACACGAAATTAAGGAGCAATTTTATTCCTTATTTTGTCTTGTGTTAAATATATGATCTTGAAATCTTTGAACTATATAGTTTATATGAGCAAGCCGCAGTAATGATGAAGGTATAGGTCAGAAAATTGTATCTTGTTTAAAATTTTCAATATGGAAAACTTCCTGTCATATGGATATGGTCAAGGGTCCTTTTGAGGCCATACTTGAGCATTGCTTGGTTACCCAATCTGAATCCATCTCCATAAGCTGAGGAGGTATCTGACTCAATCTGGTGTTTAAAAAACTCACCAAGTTTCTTCTCAAACTCGGAACGTTTACCCTTCTTTGATGATGCGGAAGAGGAGGAAGGTGATGATGAAGATGAAGACGAAGATGATGATGCACCGCCATTCCCAGATCCCGAATAAAGTTCTGAATCTAACCACATATGAGCCAAGACTTGGCAGATTCCTTCTTCAACTTCTGGACTGAGGTTAGGATAACCTGTGTCAAAAAACCAGAAACTTTGTCCAACTTGGCATCATGAAAGAAAAAATATAAACTTTCTGCATCATGTTAAAGGCTGAATACCTTTAAGCCTAAGCCATGCATGCATCATCTCATGAGCTAGGATTGATCCTGTTAACAACCTATAAACATAAAATTCTTGAATTATACCTGGGAATGTCATATACAAGTACTGTAGAGTATGAAAGTAGCTTGCATACGAAGGATACCTAGGAAGGCCATACAAAATTAGAATGGCTGTCACTTCACAACGACGGATCAGCTTATAAGGTTCAGTTATCATGTCTATGGCTCGGTTGCCAGCTCCAATTCTTGGCCTCCTTGAAATCTAGTATTATATGAAACACATAAAAGTAATCAAATCAGCATGTGATAAACAGATCTTCGATAGCGGAATTAGATGTGTGAAGACTCAATTTGCAAGGGAGAAATCTTACAGTGGTGACAGTTTGCTCTTCTGACAAGCAGAGTCCTCTAGTTTCAGGTAAGTGGTGATGACCCTACATTCAATTGAGAGAAACAAAAGAACATCTCAAAGTCAGTCAGGGGAATAGAAAAACAGGGAATGAAAGGATAGAAATAACATTCCATGAATGAAATTGAGAGTTAAACATATGAAATGAAGACTTGCATTCTTTTCTCCCTCCATGGCCTCATTCAGAGCCTGTCTCTCAACCAAGAGCATAGGAATTTGCTGCTCCAATTTCATATTTAAACCTTCGTAAAATTCTTGTATTTCAAGGTAGAGAGGTTGGCATTCATGAGTATCCATAATTGATGAGTCTAGACACTCTAAACATAGCTTTCGACCATCATCAAGCAAAAGGTATTTTGCATCCCTTGGCTGCATTGAATGAAAAGACAAAAAAGACAGAAGGGGGCGAGGGAGGAAAGGAACGGATCCATCAGTTAGCTCCTAATTGTTAACAATAGGATGAAATGTTTTGGGAGCTAATATTACCGACCTCCATTCTTTCGCAGCTACAGCAACGAGGAGTGCCATCAAGCTCATGAGATGGGCAGTATTTTTGTAGCCAGAAAGGATGAGCTCTATACTCAATGAGGCCAGATGAATTAGATGGGATCTGCAAAGAAATATCAGATGAATTAGATGTGTATATTGTAGAGAAATTTCTTAAGTCCATTAAAATTGCAATTGAAAGAGAACAACACACAGAATTGACAAATAGACAACTGTTCGTGCAAAACAACACTCAAGATACTTACATAGCTCTTGCAAACATCACATCTGGGGTGATGCTTCTCCCTATAGCATGATTTATGGTAAGGGCGATTGCTAGACATGGAAAACTGTAAAGGAACAAATTAAGCATAATCAAATGGAGATTGACCAAAAATGACATTTGAAGACCTTCATTTATGAAGCTAAGAATAATTCTCAACTTTTTCTTAGAAAAAGGAGGTTTCAACTAATTGTTTTGCCAAGCAAGCTGCAAAAGAAAATGACACTCTAGCCTCTAACCTCATAATCAGTGATTGGCAGACGACATGCATGGCAGCAGAAGCATTCTGGATGCCAGACACCTCCCATGCAACTTAAAAATCTTCCTTGGCCAATCTCTGTCTTGCATCCAGCACAGATTCTGAAAGCAGATTTACAGAAAACTATTAAATCTCTGTTTTTAATCGTTAAGAAAGATTCATGAAACCTTGAAAAAGAATTAAATGTTTATTATATAGATCCAAAATATTGAAACAGAGGAGAGAATTTCAATTTTATTAGGTGACGAATACACTCCAAGATATTCCACTGGAATTGCTCATGGATCACCATTAACAAGACTAAGCTAATAACGTTATTAAATATGTTCAATTTAATCACTACCATTTTCTAACATTTTCATCCAATTAAAAGGTACATCATAACACTCCGGAAAACTAACAGACACCAAGGTATCTTTCATAAAATCCCAATCCAGTGCTTATCTCAGTTCAATGATTCACGTGAGAATCTTTTAAAATAAGATTGATAACCTTCAATGAAAGTCCAGATCAGTTAATTGTATAACCAAACACTCAAATCAGCAAAACTTAAAATTGAAGTTTCAAAAGATATTCTGCTTGGAATGTTTCACATTTGGCACACACAAACGCATTATTGGTCCCTTCATTTAGAACTAGAAAATTCAGCAATTTCTACAATCGTACAAGGAAGGATTTGTTATATAGATAAAAGATGTAATCATACACATAATTACCTGTATCCAGGGGGAAAGAGGGGAGGATAAGATACAAATGAAGAATCATTGTCAGATCGAGGAGGAGAACCAAGGCTCAAACTTTCTTGAATTGCCCTAGCAAGTTGCTCGTCTTCCTCAAGTTGAGCTTTAGCAAGACGTTCAATTTCATCTTGTTGAATTTTAGCAAGATGTTCATCTTCTTGTTGAATTTTTGCAAGGCGTTCATCTTCTTGTTGAACTTTAGCAAGACGTTCATCTTCTTCTTGTTGAATTACTTGTTGAATTTTAGCAAGATATTCATCTTCCTCGTAGTCAATTTTACAGAGTTGATCATCTTCAGATTGAGAGTCATCCTCTAGGATAATATGAGACAAAAACCGTGAGACATTTTGGTTATGCTTTGGTGTGGAAATAATGATTTATTAATGCATTCATTATCTGAACACACAAACCATATGGAACTACAGAGTTTCTTCAGTTGACTCTTTTTTGTATATTTTTTATAAGCTATTCAATGAACTCTTAACTATAAGAATATAATTTGAGCACTTTTGAGTAGCAACTTAAGTGAAACACCAGAATCAGAAGATCGTCACAGTTATTATATACATATTAAATTTATATTTTAAAAAAATCAAGAACCTAATTCTTATAGTTCTACTTTGATTAGGATGTAAATGAAAGACTCAACAGATAGTATAATAGCCTTTGATCAACAAAGTATAATTTACTTAAACAAATGAAGACACTGAAATAGGCATAAACATACAGGAAATAATACAACAGGTATTTAAGAACTTATAATAAACCAATGAGCATTTTGGTTAGATTCAGATAAGTTTAGGTGCCTCATGCAGTGTGTAGAATCATCATGGCATTAATTTGAGCCAAAGTAGCCAAACTAACCAGAAAATTAACTAAAACTACCAACATGCAAGAGCATAAATCTTACCAACAACTTTTTTCCCTTTAAGATGATCCTCCTCTGACAGAGAGAGTGCGATTGCACGGTCAATGTCTTCTTTCTCTATATCTGTTAAGTCATCCTGCATTGGGTTTGCAATTATTACATATTCAAACTATGAGCTTAAGGCTCGGAGGAACTAGTACCTTGTTAGCTCTTGCTAAAGTCAAGGCTGGCTCAAGGACATGATAAATTGTAACTTATGACAATGATTTTAATTCTTAATGAAAGGGAAAACTTTGATTACCATTGAACTACGGTGGCTATCCCAAATTCTGTCTTCTCCATATCTGCCTTGGTATTGTCCACGTGAAATATGATCGGAACCTTTAAGCAACTTTCTAAACCAACCCATTTCATGCAAAATTATTCACCTTCAGGTTGGCAAACCTTTTGTCAGAAAATATGTCCATCGAGTAGGCACAAAAATATATTCCGCAATTTATATAAAGAAGGAAGGTCTACAACAGACTATTAAGCTCGTTTTGAAAAAGTAAATGTTATGCCTTGATTCCAAACTTCAAAATTCAGCAGCATGATCATCCCTCTAGAAGCTTTTAACCAGCATTGACTATAATATAATACGCAAAAACTATGTTATGACACTAAGGTAAATAGCAATGACAGAAACAGCCATTACTATCCAATTGAAATGGATGATTGAAATTAAGTTTCGATATTAACAATCTTGTTAGAATAGACTATGATACTATATTAGAAGTAGATTTTAAATATAACTCAACTTTACAAAACCAGATTGTAAGATGAGGTTTAATTCATTTATAAACTATTGAGAGACCTTCACTCTAGTCGATATGGAATCTAGAACTGTTATAACAAAAATTACTTTCCAGTTCTATACTAAAAAGCATCTCCTTATAATCGATACATATACCCTTTTTAATTCCTTGTGGTGTTATAGGGACTAATATAGATTAAAATGATAAAGATAGAGACTAAAAGGGATTAAAAATGTTAAGAGTAGAGACTAAAGAAGATGTTTTTATGTATAACAACTAAAAGGAAAAGTTTATGTAAATAGAGGGACAAATGAATAATTAAACCTTAAAATTAAAACTAAAACAATCTCCATCAGCTATATCTGATTGTATGACAATTTATTCGTCCCCCCGCACCGCTCACGCTCTCATTAGATATGTCAATATTGTGTGTGTTGCAGGGAAAGGAAAAGTTACCGAGAATGACAGAAAGATTATCACACCACTAATATATGGCTTATCAGAAAAACTTGCGATGTGTGTAAGTTCAAAAGGAAAAACTGTTAATAAAGAAAATATAACAGCACAAAAGATGAAAAGCAAATTTCAGTATTCTAATCTTTTGTGTAAAATCCCAACGATCAGATATGAACATAGCCTCATTCACGCACCAGCATCGTCAAATCTCAAACTAAGGAAACATGAACAACTCCGAATTTCCAGTAACACGTACCTGTTTCCTAATCTCTTCACTTCCGCAATATCCAACATACCCTTTGATAAATAATTCAAACCCGAGTCAATTTACTTCAGAAAAAAATTAAAAATAAAAACTTTACCACACCCACGACTAAAGATAGCGAAAGCAAAAAATAAAAAGGAAAAATAGTGAATTAGAAGAATGAAGTGAGAAGTGAACTGAGCAAGAAGAGATTAAGAATCTGTGGTAACAAAGGAATCTGATAAATCAGAATTTAATAAGTAATGAAATAAACAATCAGAAAGTGATTAGAGTAAAGTAGTGTATATACCCTGGAGCCAAGTGAGTGTTGGAACCAAAAGGAAGAAAGAAAAGAAGAGAAGGGGGTACTTAGATTCTATTCTACCCAAAAAAGGGATGAGAAAAAAAAGGTAAATAGGATCAGTGGAATCTTTTAAGGAAATATTATAATTATTAACGTTTCTTAAAAGACGAGTTGGGATTGAAGATAGAGAGAATGGAGAAGGGAAGAGAGGCACCTGAATTTCAATATCTAGTTAAGCATGTGGGTCCTCTTCCTCTGTCAGTAACCCAGTAAGTAAAGTTACACCTTTTCTGGTTCAGGAAAAGAAGAAGAAGAAGAATGAAGTGGAATATCAAAATTGAAAATGGATAGGAAAATAGAACCGTGTAGTGAACTTTTTTTTTTTCTTTTATTTCTTACTCATTAATAATGTATGAGAAATGAAAAAAAAAAGTTAATTTATTATGAATGATATAAACAATGATACAATTATGGATTTCCTGTTTCCTCGTATCAATTTTATTATCTTTGCTACGTTATACTTTGTCTTTGTCTTTGTTTTAATTTCATGTTTTCTTATTTTTTTTTATCTTTTTCACATATCTCTTCCCTTTATTTCATACAAAATTAACTGTGTACGTACTGTTGTGACGGACGATTATTTGTTTAACAAATTTTCATAGATAATACAAATTAAATATAACTTGGACAGCAATCTAGTAAAATCGAAGTGAGTGTGGATTTTTCTAAAAAATAAAATACATATGATAACGATTTGCACTCTCAACAAAATATTTTCTTAAATATGTATCTAAATATCATTATGATTCTCGACGTAGATGTTGAAATAAGATTATGTATATTGTGTATGTTGGCTAAAGAATGTTAACAGTTAATATTTTAGTTTTGAATAAAAATTGTTGTATCTTATATTAATTATTTTATGATAGAAGAATTTCATAAAAAAGAATCAAGACAAATGAATTTGCATACTTATACTCAATTGCAAAAAACTGTTCATATTATGAACGTAGTATAATGGCGGTCGGGCAAGTATGTCCCAGATAAGTCTTACAGTGTGAATTCTTAATTCCAATATTGAAATTTTTCGATATATAGGAAAAAAGAGGGACCTTCTCATCAAGTCCCAGAGTATGGAACCCCAGAAAGAGGCTAGCCTAACTTAAGTGGGATATGATAGCTTCTTATCGTCCAACCGTTACTGAAGCTTTTGCTTCTGTTCAATATATAATGACTGAAGCTAATTTTGGTTGGTTAATCCGATCAGTTCATCGATGGTCGGCAAGTATGATGGTCTTATAAAGTGAATTAAGTTATAATTAAACAGTAATATTTGGACTATTAAGTTTAAGTAAAGAGACAAGTTCTTCTAACTTTTAATTTAATGATAAGAGATTAACATAACAATTAACATGGATTACCAATTCAATTCTTGTTTTACTATCGAAGTAACACCCTTGTTTTATAAATTTAAAATAGAAGATTTAAGTTAAATTTAAATAATTTATCATTTAAAAATTTAAATATTATATATAATATAAAACAAATATATTATTTATGCATCTAAGACATTTTATCTTTCTAAAGTAAAAAATGTCTAGTTCAATTTGATACAATCAAAATTTTTTATTAATTCTTTTATTTTCCTTCCCAACTTTAATCTTTCGTTGTATGTATTTATAATTGTAGTGATCTTGTGTTGTATCTAAGCTAAATCAATGAATATATGTTGATCTAAATTCGGAACAATATATTTGGTTTATAAATTAGGTATCATAGGAATAAGTTGAAAATTTTATAATTTTTCTAAGGTTTGAAGAAACTTCTTGAGAAGTGCAATAATTAAGGAAAATAAATTAGTTTAATCTTTTTTGAAAAATAAATTTATAATTATGATAATAAAATTTTAATAAGATAGAATTTTAGGATAAATACTTATGATTTTGTGTGTTGTCATAGTGATAGTTAATACAAGATTGAATTGTGAGACAGATGATTGAAGTATAATAATTTAATGAGAAGATGAAAAATATATTGTTTAATAAGGATTGATTTGAGGAATAAATAAGATTTAGGTAAACTCTTATAGTTATGAAATAAATTGAATTAACATTAAATTATGTGCATATTTTTTTTTTTGTATGAAAATTGAATTATTGTTGATATTTAGAATCTTTATTATTATGATTGAGATAGATTGAGTTTTTGTCCAACTTGAGTATAATAGATATGTTGATATATGCATAATTCCTCTCGTGAATTAAATTTCACTCAATGAATTTCAATTCGAGAAGAAATGGTTAAATTATTACTATTCACACAACAAAATGAAAATTTGTTCTAACAAATATTAAAATTTCGTCGAACAGTTAGGTTTCACCCTCACGAATAGCAATTTAAAAGCAGTTTGTTATTCCAAAAGTAAATGAATGAAGAGTGAAAATAATAAAAATATGAAGTGCTATATTGTAATGAAAGTTAAATGATAAATGATTTACATGAAAATACTATATCACGTTTGATGAAATTTTGTAAGGAATGGCTTTTTTGAGAGTGACATATATAAAGAATAATTTGTAGGTAGTTTGGTGTTAAATTATAAGTGAATGATTTATAATGAATTATAAATGGGTAATTTGTATTAAAATTAAGGGTGAGTCATTTATACAAATTTATTGTTACAAGTGAGACAAAAACCACGTTTGCTAATATAATGAAACTATTGAATTGTTTTAAGCATAATAAGATTTCAATTTCTACTAATAATTATAACATAGTAGATGAATGTATTAAATATTAAAAAGTCGACCAATATTTTTGTCAATCGTACGAGTCTAAGATAAGTTTTTATTCTCCTAAAGATTTTCAAAAGCTATATGGGAATACTCAAGTTATCCATTTGATAATATTGGTTTGATAAAATAAGTTAACTGAATGTTGTTGTGATGTTTTGAAATGGTATTTATTACTGTCAAATTATTGATTTTGAATTAGTTTAACTTATTTATTACGGTATTATAAGGTTGCAACAACCTCAACCTCAACTCCCTATATGTAATGTTGTAAAAACCTCAAAGATACATTACGTAAAAGAATTATACAATATTAATATGTTGAGATTTTAAAAGCTTACCATTTCATCTCAAATTTAATGTATCCAAACAATTATGTAAATATTATGAAATATGAATTCAAAAGTTTGTAACTCTTGTTCTAACTTGCTGTAGAATGTTGCATTTAATATAACAAAAACACAAATTATCCCTTTCTAGTGTTACATACAAGCATTTTAATGCCTCATTTATCTATGTTAAAATATATCATTTTAGTCTATTTAATGTAAAATTGTTAAAATAATTATTTCTCTTATTTTTTAAATATGTGAGTATTAAGAACTTTTTTTTTCAAATTAAGATATAAAGTAAATTAGATATTCTTCCTCTTATATTAAAATATATTCTTTATGTCATTTAGTTAGAAAAGAATAATAGAAGTTATTTAAAATATTTTCAAATATACTTTTAATTGGAATAAATTAAAATGTTCACATTTATCTTTGATAATAGTTTAATCTTATTTAATAATAAAATTTTCATATATAAATTCATTTAAAATTTACTAAGTTTAATATATATACTATCACAAAGTTTAATCTTATTTAATAATAAAATTTTCATATATAAATAATTTTTTCTATCTTTGATAACTGAATATAATTTTACCCATATGAGATGATCCACATCCGATAATTCTTGAAAAAAATTATATCTTATTTGACGCGTCCTTCAATCAATCGTACAATTAAATTTGAATATTATAAATTAGGCAAATAAAAACTACACACTAATTAATGGATAACACTAAAATTAGCACTTCAAACAATTTTGTTAATAATAAAAAAATATTATAATTGTAAATATATACAAATGAATGCGGATTTGTTAAAATACAACAAATGTTTATCTAACTTGATTTTATTTTTTATCAAAAATTAATTGTAAGTATTTAAAACTAAAGACAAAGTCCAATTAAAAAATCACAAAAAATTATATATTGCAGTCAACATAATTAATAGTTATCGAACCAATAAAATTCATAACTATTCTTACATCGTTTTTACCAATACATTAGCGTAATATCACAAGGACCAAAATCACTCAAAAAAGACTCTTTTCATACAAATCACATACTTTGAGCGTAATATCACAAGGACCAAAATCACTCAAAAAAGACTCTTTTCATACAAATCACATACTTTGAAAAGAAGATGTTTAAAATGTGGATTTTAACATTTTTTTTATTTTACATTTTTTAACAAATTAACCAATGCAAGTAGAACACTTTATCCAAAGAATAGTGTTTTTAGTGGAGACAGACCATAACTTTAATATTAAAAATGGCCTTTAATATAGTCATATTTTCTTATACATGTCTCGTCTCTGTTCCTGTTGAAGTAAGCAAAGATAGAGATTGAAGGCAATGAATTTGAGGACCCCTCCCTAATTTTTAGGTGATGTAAACTCACAAGTCACCATCTCAACGTGTCTCAGTGCTGACCACATGCTGGGTTTTGAAGTAGGTTACACTATTTTATGCACAAATTTAAACCATGTAAAGTCACCTCTTTTCATTATGATATGGTGATATTATTCCCATCAAACTTACAACCATTCAGTATACGGAGAACAACAAAAAATTTTCCAAATACATTGCATTTCTAAACATCTGGGGTGTTTTCTTTGTACAATATTACCCACTATTTTCACCTATTGTACACTACTTCTTTCATTCTTCTTTTTTTCCGAATTATAAAGGTCGTTTTCAAATTAATTACTTTTTTAAAGAAATCTTTAATTAATATACATATGTATGTATTTGTTGTAATAAAAAATGAAAATGATAAAATAAGAAATTTTATAATTATTTTATTATGATAAAAAATAATTGCATTTTGTATATTTTAAAACTCCTTAAAAATTAAATAGAAAAGAACAAAGTAAGTATTTGTTTCTAAATGTTATGATTATCAATTGTCGGTAGCAACTTCAAAGAACACGAGACCATAACACGTCATTTACTTTGAAATAACTATAATTTTAGTAGTTTTTTTTTTTAAATTCAGTTTATAATAGGAAAACAATTAAAAAATAATATTTGAGAGGGGAAAAGATAAACTATGAAATGCTTAAGGTACGAAAAGTTACGTGATGCATCGAAAGTAGGTTAAGAAAAAAATAATAAACTAAAAGAATGCACCGATCAAATTTAATATAAAAAATTTAAAAATACGCTTTTTTTATATATAGAAATAGTAAATTCTATGAATAAAATCTCTCCATTAGATTTTTCCTCTCCCCAACGTTTATATATAATAACACTTATTTCACAAAGTGACTGATATATTTAAAAATAGTACTGGAGATAATATACGAGTGATACAATGATTTCCTGTAAAATATTTTATTTTTTATCCTCATATTTTTAAAATAATTTTTGGAAACTAAATGCACTTAATAATTTGGAACTCCGGATTTTTTTTTCAAAATGTTTTGAAAGTATTCTGAAAATTTAATTTATTTGTAACATGTGTTTAAGACGTTCTGGAAATCAATTTCCAAAATTATAAAATTTCTCAAAACAAACACGAACACTAAGCAAAAATTCAAATGCATAAACAATAACAAAATTAATTAATCAGAGCTTCTTAGAGTTGAAAATTTGTAGTATTTATAGCCCAAAATATAATATCACATACATGACTATTCTAAACACTGGGCTACGTAGCCCATTAAGTAGTTATAACTTTGGGTTAGTCCTAAGCCACTCAAACCCAAGTCAGGTTAAGGTCTTTAACTTACTAATGATCCTCGCTTGCTTACAAGCACATTATTCGGTTGCTTAGAAATGAAAAAAAAAAAATATTATACCTCCTTATAATATTTTATGGATAATTTTTTCAATATTTTAAAAAAATATTAAATAAAAGTATATATTATTTTATTAACTGTGGTTTCTCACTTTTGATGACTGTAATGCTTCTCCAGTTCAAGAACATCAACTGTGTATTCGGTGGCTCAAATGGCCTTATTAAATACATTGGATATGATTGTCCTATAAATATTTATGCAAAAATTGTCAAAAGCTTTTAAAAGATGAACTTTTGGCATTTTCTTCTTGTCTTATTTATCCCATGCAAGACAATTACATGTGCAGCTTCATACACACATTGATTTTAAGTGGCCCCCGAAAGATAAAACCAATTGATTAATTAGTGATTATTCTTTCCATGAAACACCCAATGTTCTTTCCAATTGGTTTGGTTCAACTAGCTAGGACACAAAGTAAGACTCAGAGAAATATTAAGCATTGTAATTAATATCTATTATTCGTGAAATAAGAGAAAATTCTCTTGTCTTGAACTTTTTGTAAATTTTTTAAATGTTAAAAATGAAACTATATTTAGTTGCTTTAAAATGATTGAGTTTTTATTTTAATTTATTAATTTTTATTTTCTCAAAACATTTTATTTTTTGTAACTAATGCGAGTTGTGATTTTGATCCTACAAAGCATTTTCTTTGATTTTTATCTCCCAAAATACAAAATCACTATTTTCTATCTATAAGGCTTATTATCAAGTTTTGGGGGTGATTATGAGTAGGTTTTTAAAAATATTAAATTCATAGAATAATTTTAATGTAACCAAAAAAAGTTTGTTTTATATTGTTAACTTTTTAAATACAGATACTTATTCACATGTTTATCGAAATTAGAATATATTCTGATAATTTTTACTTAAAACTTATCAATTAAATGTGAATATCTTATTAGAACAAAGGTGCTATCAATTTTCTTTTAATAGCATAGGCAGAGTTAGGGTTCAGCCATGTGCTATTTTCCATGTCAAAATAAGGTGATGTTGATACCCTAAATTCTTGTAAACCTGTATACAAGAAACCATTATTTGGCAGCTATATTCCCACATTCTATGTTTTATTTAATTAAAAAAATTAGGTTAATAAAATACTGAAGGTTCACTAAAATTAGAGACATATTTCAAGGTTTAAAAAGTGTTTACAAAAATAATTATAGACAGTTTATCATTAAATTCTTATACCGATAATCAGATTCAAATAACAACACTATTCGATATATGAACTAATTTCAATTAGATCGTTCACCATAAAGCTGGGAAACCCATTCAAATATAATTCTTAGTGGCCTACAACATATGTCTATCTTATATATGAAGTTGTAGAAATACAACATTACTTAATTTAGATAAACTTTTTTATTAAATATCTTATAAAAAATAATATTTTAAATTAAAATCAGCTTACATTTTTATGAGGAGTACTTTTCAAAATTTATGCATATAAATTTATTTCAAATTGTATGAAAAATATTTTACTTTTATTAATGTAATTTTTTATTTTCAAAGTTTCTTATTCAAAACATTATTTTAATCACACTAAATATAGAAATATATGTCTTGAAATATTTAATTTGACACAAGAGGCATAAGTATTAATTAATTCAACAATTTGTAATATTTAATTATATATATGATACCACAACCAAGTACTGTGAATATTTTTCCTCTTAAAAATCCTATAGCTAGGATTCCATGTTTCAATCAGCCAAGCAAAGTTTAAAAATATTATCAGTGTTTTCACAAACACGGGGTTTATAAATATCATCTATAGTTATATATTAACTTGTTCAGCATCAACAATACGACTTCTTGTCTACAAGAACATTTTAAAACTAAATTAAAAACAATATGGTGAAAAATTCAGAGACGACCAGCCATTTAATAGGAAGATAATAAGGAAGAAGAAAACTGCATGATATATTATTTCTAACAAACACGTATATTTATATGTGAATTAATTATCGTCATTGACGTGTACACAGAACCTTAAATATAAGGTTAGAGTTCCACCAGATTAGAATAATAGCTCAGCTTACGAAATCATAAATACGTAGCAACCTTAAGATCTCTATCCCTGGCTTAGGTTAACGTTAACCAAACCTAGTTTTATAAGTAGAGAAAATAGTGTTCCTATTAGAAAGACCAGCAAATAACTAGGTCTGGCTACAACTCATTACCAAACACTCAATTGAGAGAGGAAAACCAAACACTTAGGATTTCTTTCTCCAACTGCAATAAAACCAGAAGAAGAACAATTGACAGCTCAACTTCTTTTTCTCCAGTGCTTGCAACCATAGTCTTTTGTGATGTGTCACGTGATTCTCACACTCTCCTCACACGTACGCTCCCTGGTCCCTTCGCTCGGGCAGGGACCATTTCATCATTGCGACAACCTAATTATGTCTTATATCCTCCACTCACGTGCCAAAGTCGGCTACGCACGTGTCTTTAATTTATGGATGCTAGTATTGGTTAAACATTTATTTTGTCCACTCTCCTACTTTTTCAAGTTTGATTACTTTCATATGCTAATAAGCATTTTTAAAGTTCACGTTCTGAGTTGCAAGTGCCGCACTGCTTTGGGAAAGTTAGAAGGAACAAGAGCCATATCTCTTTGCTTTAATTTTAGGTGCCAAAACTTTTAAAGCCCAAACGTCACAAAATATTGGCTCACCCCTTCGTTTTCCCTTTTGCCATCACTGTGATTTTGATCCAAGCACTTTTTATCTGCACCACACGCCTAAAAACGTAATATCAAGTATAACATTTTCTAAGATGGAGGGATAGACAGTAATGTATGAATGAATTGACATGCATACAAATATCATGCAATGATCCAAGGGCTGTTGTCATTTCCATGTTCACAAATTTAAATATTGCTCTAGCTAGCTGCTTTGACATGAAATGTTTAAGTGGGACCCAAAGCGGATGTTTGCTCAATTTCAAGCACATTCTGATTGCTAGAGCTGTCTTTCATTATTTCACAGCACTAGTTTCATGATCGCTTTGTTTATGATGACGATGGGGAAAACAACAGATATAAGAGCATGGTGCACAGTGTACACATCAATGCCTGCTATAATGTGATCATTATTGACCAACTTCGATGCATTTTGGGCATGCTATATTTTAGATTTTGCCAAAATAAAGTAAAGTAGATTTTTTAATTCTGTATCAGCAATTTTTGTTTTATCCTGTATAATTGATATTACCTCATTCACTAGCTGGTCTATACCTACATGTTCCTCATCTATTTCATTTGTTAATTGTTAACAAATTATTGGTTCTTAATTATTGCTACTAGTTTATACTAGTTTACTGTTGTAATATTCAATAGTTCAGTATACATAGAGAGAGAGTTTTTATTTTTATGTAATTTTTTCCTTCCAATTTTACTTTTATGAGATTCGGAATATGAAAAATGTATAAGCCTTATACCCACATGGGACATTTAATGTATTGGATAAATATTTCGTTTATATAGTAAATTTTATAATAAATAAATAGATGGAAGTATATAAATTATATTTATATAGAATTAAAATTCATAGTACACATAATATAGGTTACAACTTCTTATTAATGTTTTATTTGTTTATATTGATATATTGTTTGAGCTAATTGAAATATGAAGGGGCTTCTTATTTATTTCTGTTGATGAACTCTCATTTGCAATGAAAGAAAGGCATGAAATGTGTTATCCTAAGTGAGTAAGATGAGAGAAGAAAACATATGACGGATATTAAGTAAAAGTAAAAGTTAAGTAATATATAAAAAAATTATAACTTTATTATCTTAGTATTTTATAGTGAAAATAATGTTATGATCTCTTACCATTATCTTATTAATCCTGTTTATAATTTATATAATTTATAATTAAAAAACTATTTGACTATTTTATATTACTTTATAACTTTTTTATTCATCATATTGATAAAATCAGTCAAACTTTCATTTCATATTCTATTATTTTTCCTTTATTTCATTTTCAACTTTTATTTTCTTCTTTTAGTTTTTTTATTCTCTAAGTTTCATCCGTCAATTCAATCACAAACTAAGGTCATTCAAAGTATGTTTATATGATTTTTTTTCTGCTAATTCTTTAAAAATTAAAAAATTAATTTATGTACCTGTAAGAAAAATAGAAAAATTATATAAAATATTTTTTTGTAAATTAGTATATATAACAATTTTAGTTTGAAAAAATATTGATTTTAATTTATTTCTAAATATAGTTTAGGAAAACTGTTATCAAAACATTTCCTCTACAGTTTGTAGGTGGAGTTTTAATTTTTCAGCTCTTTTTGGGAAAAAAAAAAAAAACTAAGAAAAACATGTTTGATAATTTTATTCGCATTTGTTAAAGAATAATACTAAATGAGATAATGATTTGGAAAAGCTAGTTAGTTGTTTTATTAGCAGGTAATGCCGCAAAAGGTTAACTGTCAGAGTTTGCAGCCTTCATTTTACATCAGAGTATCATATAATATAGGATTATTGATTTATATATATTAGAATTATAGTTTGCGTGTGCAGTTGTAGGGCCGTAGTACGCTAAGATCATGTCGCTAATTTGCTTGGCAACATTTATCATCCCTCTTTTAGACTGTCAGCCCCATCTACAACTTAGCTGCTGATGATGATATTTGAATTAATTTATCTATCACTTTGATTAATTTAAAACAAATTTTACTTTTTTATACTAGATGACACACATCTTTCATGAAAGATAAATCAACTCCAATTGAATAGGCTATTATAAATAATAAAATTATTTATCTAAATATATTGAATATAATTTTCACATTAACGAAATTTCTATATTAGTACATTTAAAACTACTGATATATTTTTTAAACTAAAAATAAATTTTTAAATAAAGTTAATTACCAATTAATTTATTATTAAAAAGTGCATTTTATTGTTGGACAACCCCAAATATAATTTTCCATCCCACAATTATTAATTAGCTTCAAAGAAAATCACTCAACAATTATTTGGAGCTATAATTAATTAATATGTGTTTTGTTTTTTGTTTATTTGGAAAGATAGAACAAATTAATTATTAATTAAAAATTTAAATATACTTTTACGTTTATAGTTATTTTATTTAATCTTTGATGAGTGCATAAAATATTTAAGAAGTAAGTATAGATACCAACATATTAGTTTTGTTTTTTCAATTTTGAAGGTTTTTTTTTTTAATTTTAAATTTCAAAAGAGAACTAATGACTATTTCTCAATAATATCTTTATAAAAATGGAGAGAAATCAATTGCATATAAATGGTAAAAAGAGAAATAAAAAACTAAGACATGAAGAGGTTAGTTATTTTTCTTAATCTGGTACAATTTTAAATTTTAGATAACCTAGGAAAATAATTAAAAAAATTATAATCAACATTTTGTTTTAAATTTTTAAATAGACACATAATTAAACAGAAAAAATCCTCTAAAAATAATCAAATTAAAAGAGAATAATAAACATAACTCAAATTATCTTTGTAAATGGAAACCATAAAGTAGTTGGGGTCTTCCATTTATCACCACTACCTACACATACATGTTCCACCTTTCTTTTTGTTAACAAAAGATGCCACACACTTTTCCTTCACTTTCTGTCTTGACATAATTTACAGTTTAGCTGCACCTCATCTCTATGCATGTCTTGCTACAATACCAGTCAACATCTCCAATGTAAGAAGTGATCTTGCGGTTAGGGATGTGGCAAAATGTGATAGCAAACTGAATCACGAATTTCAAGAAACAATAAAAACAAGAGAAAAAACATTGAAAGTGCATGCATTTAACCAAAAATGACAGTGATGAAGTTGTGTGAAGTTTAGGAGTTAACTAGGTACCTATACTTAGTGTGGTACCTGTCGGGTCACTACTCCTTTATTACAATGGGATGTGTGTTCCCTCTTCTGGCTTTTTTGTTTTCTATCTAGATGGTATATTCTTCATATTTATTATATTTAATAGGGCAAATTTAGTTATACATATACTTAATGACTATTGATAACTAAATCATTAGTATAAACACAATAATTTTAGTATGACTATGTTCTATTCAAAATAATGTATAGCAAGTGCAACCATGGCTAGAATTCATGAATGCAGTGTATGATGAGCTTAAACAGTACATTACTGTGTTCATACAACGAATTTTATTTTATTAACATATACTTTTCTACCTTTACATGTTATTCTGCAGTTAAATTAAACCGATTTGTACTATCTCTGCGTGCATGCTCGTCACCAAGATGTGTCATTATTTGTTGGAAAGAGAAATGTTGTGTATAGCTGGCAACTTGGACCATCCATAGCCTCCTCGGATCTGCAACCACAACATAACTACGTTTTAGTTCATTTCTTGAACTCACCCCAAGTGTGTTCATTTTAAGCTAGCCAGGAATTTAATGCACGATTATTCTCATCATATCTAGAGGACAGAAAATAAATGGAAGGAAATAAGACATGAGTATGAGTAGAACAAATGTTATTTGATTACAATGAAATAAATAAATAATATTTCATTTGTTGTTATTTATTAATATTGATATTATATTGTATTATAGTGTGGAATTTCTTTTTCTTTCTTTGCTCATTTACTTAATCAAACCATTATAAAATCCTTATTTCTTCACACTATCATTTTTTTTTTCATCCTTTCAACCAAATTAACCTGAATAATTTTATTTTTGAATAATTAAAAGAGTTTCAAGTGGACGCTTTCTTTAATAAAATAAATTATGAGAGTGGTTATTCCTTTTTTTTTTTTTTTTTTCATTGGTGGGGCTTTTATGAACATCAAAAGACGTGCTTAACATATTGTACAATATTTGCAAAGTCAAACTTGTGATTGTACACACTCTAATGCATGCTTGCCAAAAATGATATAAGAGAGAGCCATATGCTATGTTACCAAAAATTAGACGTATAAAATTAAAGTGACAGGTTCACTTGTTAACCTTAAATAATATATTTCTCGTTATCTGTTGCCTAATAATTAAAATGGGTATATGCTTAATTGTTTATCACTAAATCAAACCATCACAAAATGTAAAAATGATAATACTTTATACTTTGAAAATAGTACTCATAATGATACTGCTTCAAAGTTCACAAATTTGTTAATCAAACAGCAGTTTCATAATTCACTTGTATTAATAAAATAATATATATTAAAAAGATAGATATTTATAAAATAACATATATTAAAATGATAAATATTTAATGTCAGTCAAAAGGTGATACTTGATGAGTCTTAAACAAACAACACACACAAATAATCTGCAAGGAATAGAAGAAAAAACGGAACACGGGCAACACACAAGATTTAACGTGGTTCGGTTTCCCTAATCCACGTGCAACAGG
>Ga0099824_1000702_pt1 | contig 42638 bp, 17 predicted proteins | sample SiratrowhiteBW_FD_76837 | JGI IMG/M metagenome (GOLD analysis project Ga0099824, IMG submission 76837) | Root nodule microbial communities of legume samples collected from California, USA - Siratro white BW | ecosystem: Host-associated > Plants > Roots > Nodule | place: USA: California... | reverse complement strand
GATACAACATAAAAACACATAAAAATTTAAAAAAATATAAATATATATATATATATATATATATATATATATATATATAGTTATATGTTTCACTCATAATATAATCATATAAATTAATACATTAGATTATACAAATTTTAAGATTGTTATAAAATAATTGTCCTATTATATCAAATTGAAAATACATTTTTAACATGTTTCAGAAGAAGTCGAGCGTAACAAATTATAATACTTTACTTATTAAATTGTCATCTGTTAAAAAGTTACAAGTTAAATAAATTATCTTTTAACAATGATGATTATATATAATAATAATAATAAATCCTAGTTAAAACTAATAGTTAAAAAAAACTACTTATACCATTAGTATTATTGGCAACCAAAAATATACAGGAAAGTCGAACTTTATACTAGAAGTAAACTATGTGGATAAAAGAATAATTTGCAAATGTTTCTTATTTAATACGTACAAGGAAATTTTACGAGTAAGAAAAATTGTTAGTATGTTTTATGGTTACAACATAGTGCGATTTTTCATGTTAGAAATGGACTTTTTTCCAATATTTTAAACTTAACTTATAAGAAAAACTTTAATCATATTTTGTGGTTGTAGTTTAGTATTTTGAGAAAGTTAGAAAACAAAAACAAAATTAATAACTATACATATGAAAGAATTGCGCATAGATATTTTATTGGTTTCTACCAATCCAACTTTTGTCGACATTTCAAATAATATAAAAGCAAATGACTCTAAAACCTAGTCCTATTAATGAGACAAAAGCTAGTCAGGTGGGTTGTCCCTCCCAATGGAGAACTTTCAAAATTCTAACAAGTGGCAGTATTATTCAATTTATATTTGTAATTTATTTTTAAAACAGTGATAAATAACACAAAACTAAAATTTCATCAAAATTTTATTTTTCCTTTTCTATTTTCTAAAAGTATTAATCCATAAAACTTTAAAACTAATCGTTAAATTAAGTAAAAATTTCCCAGAGCGAGAGATAATGTCAAATTTAGATAATTTGTGAAATTATTTTTTAAACTTTGCGGCGATTTTCCTTGGTTCTTATTCTTCAAAAGAGATCCGATGGCTCTGACTTCTTTTTCAGTGGCGGCGGATAGGATTCTTTCTTATGCTTCTTCAAATTTAAGTATGCAAATTATTATAGTCTAAAAATAGTTGCAATTGATTTTAATTAATTAATGTTAAATTATTTTTTGACATAAAACTAATGTCAAATTATTAAATATGACTAAACTCGTTGGTAGTTTAGTTTGCGAGCTATATAATTAAAGTCTTGATAGATGATCTTTTAAATGCAAACATAACTATGTGATGCTTCAAATTTATTTATCTAACCACAATTCAGCGAATGCAAGGGGTGATTAATCTAATGTTAGACAATTATAATTTAATTTAGAAAAATTAGAAGGATAAAATATAAACAGTAGTATTTACTATTTTCTATTCGACTTAAAAGCACAATACGTGCTTAAAATAAACATAAATGAGAAATATAATAAAAATAATAATAATTTAAGTTAACCTGGGTTGAAACATACAAATTACTGTTCTAGAAGATAAAACATTTTCACCATACTGATGTATTAGTATAACGTAATGTTATTCTCCCAAAAATACGTTAACTCCGTTGAATTAATTTTATGAACAGAAAGATTCTCAATCTTGCAATCACGTTAATTCCGTTAAATTATTTTTCAGTAACAACAAATTTATAGTAAATATATGATGTTGTTGTATATACCTAATGTTCCATTTACATTATCTATGCCCGTAGAGATTATATAATTATATACATAGATTTATTATAGTCCATATATATATATGCATTTCTTACTATTTAAATATTGTTTAGACTTTTCAGTTAACCAAACAAACACTGTTAATTAATGACAAACTTATGAATATGATGACCATAAATCTCATTTTGCCTGTACATTCATGAAACACGTGTTTCACAACAAATTTAATACTATTAGCATGAAAATAAGTAACATATTGGAACAAATATAAGTTTTCTCAATAATCTATAAAGTCAAACAAGTTAAGAAGAATAAGTAAATGACACAACTCATTATTTAGACTCCAAAAATAATTTTCAAGTTTAAAATTACTTTTTGTATTCTCTTGAGATATAAGGACACGACTCAGAAATATACATCAATAAAAACTAAACGACAATTATTCACACAAGTAACTAGACAAGTCAAATCATTTCCCCAAATATAATTAAACAAAAGGAACAATTTCCTACCAAATCAAAAAGAATTTTTTAATGCTTAATAAGAATCCAATAAAACATTAAGGTTAGGAAAAGGAAACACTACACCAAATGTGGATGACCAAAACTAATATGTGAATACATCATCATTTCCAATCAATAGTACAAGAATATTTTCTTTACCACTTGAATACCAACCATCTTCTCCTCCTCAAGTCTTCTTCTTTTTCACATGGACAGATTTTTGGTGAAGTAAAAACACTTTTTCTAAATAAGTATTTTAATGATAAATTTTGCATGTACACTCATTTCATGTACCATAAATAAATTTATTGTTTAAAGTTTTGTATTTTGATACAAATAATTTACAACCTATTTTATTGTATTTGTTTGAGTTTGAGTCTATGATAAAGATGAAATACTAATTCAGAAAACATATTAGCTTTTAAAAAATGTAAACGAAAAAAAAAATATTTCTACAATATTATTTTTATACAATAAACAAGAATTGTATATTCTGATATTACCTAGTATAATAACAAATAAATAAAATCTGTTGACTTTCTTGAAGGATTCAATGCATGTGGTGTGTGATTCACAAGATTTTAGAATCTGTGAAGAGTTTAATGTTGTGGTGCAGTGGGTGCATGGACGGCGTGTGAAGCAGAAAGATGTTGACTGAGGATAATGGAAACATGTATAAAGAGGAATTCGTGGAAACAAATTAGTTTTCGAGACAGTCCAAGAGAGAGAGAGAGTAGAGCCGTACGAGGTTGGAACATATGGCCACCCCACTCTGCTGCACTCCTCTGATTGTGACACGCACACTTCCTGTTCCTCGCCTTCATTTATTCACCGTAACCAAACCATATCAGGTCTCAACTATTCAAAACTTCTATAAACTATTTCAGATTCACTTTTAAACCTCAATATTTGTATCATCATTCATCAACTTCTAATATAAATTTAATCCGAGTTTAATATAGGAGTCAGTAATACTATGGCTCTATAAACTGAGAATGCTGGATGAAAAGGACAAAACTGATTCATGACTAACACAGCAACCATTCTAGGATGAAGATAGAGAATCTCACACCATGGTAATGGTTATGTATTTGCCACTTTGGTCTCATTATCGCCTTTCACTCTCTTCAACTTAATCCAATAAACCATAAGGTAGAGTGCCAACAATTTCAACACGACTCTCAGAATCATCATTTTCATTTTTTTTTAAATTATTAAAAAGACATTATTATCACAAACATCAAACAAGTATTTGTACAGAATAAATGATTATACTGTTATTATATAAAACTATATACTTTTTTTAGTTATAGAGATTTTTTATTGTTATTTATTAATCTAAATATAAGTTTGTTTTTTTTTATAATAAGTTTGTTTAATTTATTTTGTTGTCCTTTTTAAACACAATTGACCCTCGTATTAAAAGTAGTGTAGAAACAATATTCTAGTAGTTAAATTTGACTATCTTTTATCCATTATCAGAAATGTTTCACTCATTAAATTAATTTTAATAATTTATTAAAATTATTATGAGACATCACGAGTAAGATTGTGTCAGTACTCTCTAAATAATAAAATTAATAATAAATAATTAATTAATAAATCTATATTTTTTGTGATCCATTTTAATTACACATACATTATCATTATTTACACTTTTTTTTTTATTATAAATATTTATTCTATTATCAATTTATCATTTTGTATGTTTGTATATTCGTATGGATTTTTATGTATATATATATATTTTTTTTTTCTTTTTTATTTTACTAATTCTATTACTCATCTTAACTACTGAAGTAAAATTGTGTGTACCAAATTTTAAAAAAAAAAATGTATGTATGAGCTTAAAAAATGTATGTATGAGCTGGCTCCAAAATAATTTTTCAGGAGCTCATAATAACTTTCCCATCATAATAAAAGCTTTTGGCTTTTCAACTCCAAATGTCAACTGTAGCAAGACAACGAAAACAAAACAAAATAATAGAGATGTTTGTGGATTATACAGGGTCATCAGTCACATTTCACTAGATGCTTCTCCTAGATTTGTCTGAGGGGATGGAGAAGAAGATGAAGTTCACCATTCCAAATAATTTGATCTATCATTGTCCAAACTGAGTGAAAGGTAAACTTCAAGACAAGTCATAAAACTAATCCTTAATTCAAAGTTTAATTGTAGTTAGAGTTTATAACTCCTTTTTAGGGTATGTTATACCTCAAAATCATACTCAAATATTGTTTGGCAAGTTCAGTTTGTATTTGCCAACTACTTGCACTAATTATAATATTCTTTATGACACTTTTATAGTCCTCTTGTGTTAACTATAAATAAAAATTATTTCTTGTTAAAAAAAGAAGCTAACTCAATTTTAATAGATAAAAAAAATTACATGTACTTATATCATGTCATAGAATAAATATTAAATTTAACCTAATTTTATAAAATCAATTTATAAAATAATATTTTTACTTTATATTGTCATTTCCTTATTTCTTTAATCATCTTGAAATCTCAATCTAAATTTTTATAGGAACTCTAATTAAAACCATCTATTTCTTTCCTTCATAAATAAGACAATCCTTTCCAAATCCAATGGGAATTGATGCTAACATATTTTTCAGTCTTCACAAGAAATCTTAATAATTGGCATAACACCATGAAAGAAACTTTTTTTAGTGCCAAATAACAACGAATATATATATGTTAACTTGAGTAACAGGACCAGGGAAAGCGAATGGTATATTATTTGACGGCAAAATATTGTCTGTTTTTTGCGTAAGAATCTCAGTATTGAAAAAAAGGAATCTTTTTTATTGTGTATGACAAGGGTGGTTTTGTTTATTTTTTAAATCATTATGTATAATTAGTGTTGACACAACTTTTTATTAAAAAAAGTATTATAAATGTAAAGCTGATAAAAATATATATTTATAATTTATACTTCAAAAACTTGCCACCAACATTTTTTAACTAAAATATCTCCTTCATTACACCTCTTGTCTCAATGAATATCTGAATGTGAGTTGATACTGTTTAGGTATATGAAATATGAAAAAATATGACAAAAGAAAGATTAAAAAAATGGTAATATTTATAAAATAAAATGCTAAATAAATTATAATTTATATACTGAATATAACTTATGATTCATAATAAACATAAAAGTTGGGTTTTATATATCTCAGTATTACACATATATTAAAAAATATAACTAATATATGTATAATAATTTTAAATAAAACATATAGGCAGTTTAGATTTAAGAGAAAGGTAGCAAATTTAGAAAATAAAAATAAAAATAAATGGAGTATACAGGTAACTGAGTTTTGTTATTAAGGATGGAAATAAATATGAATTAATTTTTAAAATTAATTAAAAATAATATTGAAATGAAAAATAAACACTAAATTAAATATTTTGAAAATTAATTTGTGACACATGGTGTAAATTAAATAAGACACGTTTTTCCTCTAAGATTGAGAATTTAAATGTATGTTATAATAATTAATAATTGTCTTATAATAAAAGACAAAAATAAAAAAAATAAAAAATATATACATACATACATTGTTAACTGATCTAATATCATTGCATGAGTTTAATATAGCTTATTTAATATCAAATTACAACAAATTCTTCCTATGCACACTTAATAACTTGAAAAGAAAAAAAAAAAAGGTAAATTTATCAAATTTTTTCAAACAATTTTAACAAAATACACTAATATATAAACAAGAATGGTTTATATTACAAGTTAGGGTAATATTGCATAAGAACAATTTCTTTTAAGGTGAAAAAGACAAAAACTAATTTATAGTCAGATTTTTTTAAAGGTGGCCGCTGCAAAAAAGAACGGACTCAACTAGGCTCAAGATAGCTTTCAGCACCATTGTTTTTATTTAAGTGTCCTTGTTTTTAATCTTAGACAAAGGAAAAAAATTGTTTGTACAGTACTAAATAACCAAAAATTTCTCTTTTTTTTTGTCTTGGTAAGACCACCGAAAGCGAGTGAATGAGATCGAAAGGTGAGCTGGAGTAAGCTCACGTTCTTATCCATAAATAAAATTGAACATGCAAACGTAAAAGAAATACTAAAAACAATTGATGCCTATAAAGTGTTTGATACTTTTTCCTTATTATGAGTGCCATAAATGAATGTAATTGGGGAAGCAGTGTTGGTTGAGCCTTGTCAGAAAAATGTCCATTGAAAGATAAATCACCCTGCTCAAGATTTTTCTTGGTAGAAACAATTCTCTGGTATTGGAGTGACCACCTTATCCTTTAAAAGCTCTGTTAAAATTAGGTGTGCTCTCGATTCTGCAGTAAAAAAAAAAAGTTTAAACCATAGTAACATACAAAAAAGGGTCTTTACTTGGAAAGAGTGGCTGGTCCATTATCTGATATTGTATCTATATGTGGTGCCCACGTCATCTGCAGCAGATGTGGATACTGATACAATTGGTGCTTCAGGATATGGTGAAGTGGGAGGGTTCAACTCAGGATATCTGCATCAGGTAACAAGCATAACAAGAAAGAAATTCATCAAGAGTTCATCAATCTACAATGAATCATAGCAAGTTAATTTTGCACTTGCCTATAACATACTTACCTAGCTTGAAAATTAACACACTAAGCTTGCAATGCTTAGAAAAAATGAAATTCATTTGGTTTTATTTACTAGTACTATGATACTCTTGCTTGAAAAAAAAAAGTTAGCATTATTGACGTGTGTTTGACACCAGACCCCCAAACAATGTTTTTTGTTGACAGTGCTACATTATGGTTTCCTTGAAAACATCAATACGCGGCTGTATTTCAGGTCCCTATGACAGTCCACTGGGGCCAGTATTGCTTCTTGTGCCTTCCTTTTTCAAAAGGGTGCTCTCTAAAACAAACCTCAAGCAGAATTAGGCAATCCATTAAACTACTTTATGGTCTTAATATGTGAATAATCACTAGTGTTTAACTACAAACTACAACTATGAAATTGTTGCACACAGCTAGGACATGAGAAAGTTTTCATATTCACTTGAGCATATAGCTTCAGGGAGGACAATTATGAAGTTATTTACTTTTGCAACAGTTGCTGCAAGATAGAGAGAACAAACAATTTGCGTTTCTGTGTTTTCAACTTTTAGTACAATGTGAATTAATCATTAACTGATTAGGCCAGACTGGTTTCAGTGTTAGTGTTTGTTTTAGTGTTCAAGATTAAGGCTTAACAAAATTTGACCCATTCACTGATAACAATTTAAAGCTTCTCTATAGATGGGCTAAAACTCCAAAACAATCTGTTATTCAGAACAGCACATGATTATTCCATAACTTTCTTTTACCTTGATCCCTCCACTAGTACTTGCAAAACCAAACTTCAATTTTGTTCAATACTGTGCGTGCACATATTTATAAAGCATGTCTATTTTACACAAGATATTAGTCATAATTTTTTTAAGTAATTAGTTATCTTATCACGCTACCTAAACTATTTTTCAATTAATCAAGAAACATATTTTGGCAGAGGGAAGAAGCAGCATTTATCACCTGAAGCTTGAGCTCTGGTACATATATAAGTTCTGTAATACACATAAGAGTTTCAAAACCTAAAAATATAAAGGTGCAAAGTCATTTTGCTATCTATATAAAAGTGCATAGAGAAAGTATAGAAGTGCTTAAAGAATGCGTCTAAAACATGTAGAAACAAAAATTTATGCACAAGACCAAGCCCAACCGAAAGAAAAATAAATAAAATCAAAAGCCATTTCAAGCAAATAGACAAAAACCCAATTAAATCGAAACATCCAAGAACACTCATTTTGATTTATCCAAATCATTATCTAGTTCAAAATAAATATAAATCATCAAACACCTATAAGGCAATTTGTACTCAAATCAAACATTCTAAAAACTTAAAAATATAGATTTAAACTTAATAAAGCACAATCTGTTCACTTTTTTTTTTAATTATACCTCATTTGACTTAGCCATTACAAATGTTCAAAATCAATAATATATTTATATAAATCAAACCAACTAACTAAATCAAGTAGGTTACTTTCAATATTTCAACATTTATACCATCACAAGTAGAATGTAAATATAGTTTAAGATAACTCCTCTTATCTGGAAATTACTTCTATTCTGAACAATTGTTAGGGATGGTTGAAAAAACACCAAAATTCCATATATTTAGAAAAATATAACCAATTAAAGTCAACAATTAAACTAGTTAAGGAGATTATTTTTCTCAAATAACCAATCTAATAATAAGTTTTAAGTAAAAAAAATTAAGAGATTTTTGAAGTGTTACTTTAAAATGAAACATGATCAATTCTAAAAACTCCAAAACACTTATATTACATATCTGATTTAACAAAAATTGAGAAATGAAGTAAGAAATTTAGAACAACGGGAGGGAGGGAAGGGGAGTTAGAGAAATAAAGGACAAAGAAACAAATGGAATTAAAAAAGAAGTGGGCTTTGGCCCATGTGTTACAAGGATACCTCATGAAAGGGGAAATGTTAGCATGGGAAAGAGTCAAAATTATTTTTAAACAATATCATTAACTTATTTTAATTTAGATCATGTCAGTTTAAAGATAGCAATATAAAATTATAAAGAATTATTTATTTGACTAAAATTGGATTTAACAATAAAATAAGAAGTCTTTTATGTCAAACAATTATTATCAATAATCTATAAAGATTATGGAAAATTTTCTAGACTCACAAATATATGGAAAAGGCTGCTGTAAAACCAGCCACTTTCTCCCTACACTGTGTATGCCAGAGTAGTAATATTGCCTATATAACAGATATCAAAATATCATGCAGAAAAACTGTGTTACTCCTTCTGAACAAGTTATAAGGATTAAAGAATAGCCAATTTATTTTTTCTTCAACAACACTCTTGTCCCTTTTTGTAATTTAAATTTCCTGTGTTGCAATTTACATAAAATAAGAAAAAAGTATCACTTTTCTTGTTCATTTTGTTTAATTTCATCACAACATTGTTATTTCTGAATAAATTGGGCTAATTTTGTAACACTATTGGTGAATATATGTGACAACTTTTCTGTAACCTTCTTGTTTCTATGTAGATGGATATAATAACTTTAGGCATTAGATTTTTTCAAACCACATAATTGAGAAAAGAAAAGGGTTATGGTGTTGTTGTGAAATCTATGTGATGATACCTCAAGGAGTCACAGTTGTGGGGCAGGGGCAGAGATATCATATCCACAGAGAATAGAGGATGGCATTGGTGCCAGTGAGAGAAGATAGCAATGGATAACATGATCAAAACTAAACTTCACAAATCCCCTTCTCATTTTCAATCCTCCAAATCCTTCTACCTGTGCCTATGGAGGCCTTCTCCGTCACCCTAACCACCATCCCCTCCTCTTTGTCACATAGAGGGGCCACTGAGAAAGCTTGTGCCCATGTTAACCTTTCCCATTTCACAAGGTACCCTTGTACCACAAGGTCAACAAAACACAAAATTCGTTGCACCAGAACTCAAGCTTCAGGTGATAAATGTTGCTCCTTTTCTCTCACAAAATATGTTTTTTAATTTGGAATATAAGTTTTTTGTTAGGCAGAAGTTACTTAATTTTGTTCCAATTCAATCAATTTTAGACTGAGAATCAATTCATAAACCTGAGATCAAACATGTAAACTTTAATCTGAAATAATTTTTTTTTTTTTTTTTTTTTTTTTTTTTTTTTTTTTTTTTTTTTTTTTTTAATTTTTTTTTTTTTCCTTGTTGTTCTTTTTTTTTTTTTAAATTTAGTTTTTTTTTATTATTTTTTTTTTTATTTTTTTTTTTTTTTTTTTTTTTTTTTTTTTTTTTTTTTTTTTTGTGAATCTAAACATGCACCTTGTATACTAGGTTCAACAAAATCTAGTGTGGGTACTGCTGAGGGGATATCTGAGAAAACGGATTCCAAGGATGACAACTTAGTATATGTTGCGGGTGCTACTGGTAAAGTTGGTTCACGGACAGTGAGGTAGGTTTATTAGTTGTTACTCTGCATTTTCCTTTCAAAATCTTAATCTTTTCAAAATGCTAAGTAATGGTAGTCTCTCTCATACAGGGAGCTGATAAAGCTTGGATTTAGAGTCAGAGCTGGAGTGCGTAGTGCGCAGAGGGCGGGTGCCTTAATTAAGGTGGCGTAGTAATTAATTATTTGAAAAATGTTATGTGACTAATATCTTGTGTAAAATAGATGTGCATTAATACATGTATGTGCAGAGTGTTGAACAATTGAAGCTTGATGGTGCAAGTGCAACTGGAGGGGGACAAGGTAAGGCAAGAAAGTTTTGAAATCAATATGTTTTGGTTCCAACAACAAAATACTGGTGTATTGAATAACATTGTTTTTGGGTTTTAGCCCAGCTGTAGAGAAGCTTGAAATTATGGAATGTGATTTGGAGAAAGCAGATACAATTGGATCGGCATTAGGCAATGCGTCAACAGTGATATGCACCATTGGTGCCAGTGAGAAGGAAGTTTTTGACATCACTGGACCCTTTCGGATAGATTATCAGGCCACCAAAAATCTAATTGATGCTGGTAACAAAGAACTTTCACTATCTTATGTTTAAATGCCATGTGCATTCTGTATGTTTTGGTCTTTATTTGTCTTGGCATTGTTTGCTGCTCCAATTTTTTTAAGCCTCAATCTTAATCTTGATCTAAACACTAAAACAAATACAGATACTGAAATCAGCCTGGCCTGATCAGTCAATGATTATTTTTGTTAATTCATATTGTACTAAAAGTTGAAAACACAAATGTAAAGTTTGTTGTCTGTACCTTGCAGCAACTGTTGCCAAAGTAAACCACTTCATATTGGTTACTTCACTAGGAACGAACAAAATTGGCTTCCCTGCAGCTATCCTCAAGTGAGTATGAAAGCTTTCTCATGTACTGTATTCAACAATTTCCATGTTTGTAGTTTGTAGTGAAGCAGTAGTTATTGTTCACATATTAAGGTCATAACGCAATTCAACTGATTGCCTAATTCTGCATCTGAAGTTTGTTTTGGGGAGTCCTTGTTTGGAAAAGGAAGGCAGAAGAAGCACTGGTGGCCAGTGGACTTCCATACACAGTGAGTCATTATGAATCCCTCATACTAATTTCACCCAAGTGCAGGGTTGTATTTGACTAATTATTTTGTCAATCCTCAGATAGTGAGACCAGGAGGTATGGAGCGGCCTACTGATGCTTTCAAGGAAACTCATAATATAACCCTATCAACGGAAGACACTTTATTTGGCGGTCTGGTGTCAAACCTTCAGGTACTTACATGTGAAATGTTTTCTTGTGTATAGCTATAAATTATGGTAGGCATATGGTACATGTTAACTCTGATTTTCAAACTAACAGTACCCAAGTACTGATAATAAATAAAAGTAAGTGAAGTTCGTTTTTCTAATAATTGCAATTCAAGAAAAATGCTTTTGTGTGTGATGGAATGTGATTACAAGAAGCTCTCAGTTTTTTGCTTGAAAATTGATACAAAAATAGTATTACTAAATGTTATTCTTATTCTACTTTCCTTTTGGCACTCTTCTAGTTTGTGATTATATATTTTCTTGGTATGATCATTGCCAATCTAATTTCATAAAAGCAAGTTACAATGCATTGACTGGAAATTGAGGATCATGCTAATGAGTGTCCTGAATGAGAGTGCGTTAGTAGAATCCAACATTACAATTGCTCACAAAACCTTTGTTCTTTTGATTCCTTAACCACTGGATATGTATTATCATTGTCCTTCCCATAATCCCCACCCTGAATCTAGTAGGTAATGTATATGTATAAGTTAAATATGATTGCTACCTTAACTATCTGCTGTGTTACCATAGAGTATATCTGATTACGAATATGTATGCACTGACGTAAGTGCCACCACTTTTAATTAATCCATGCTTGTTTGATTCTTGTCTGCACATACAGAACAATATATATAATATTTACTGCCCCATGTTGCTTGTATGCTTTGAAAATAATTTAAATATGTTGGCAGTTGTTGTTGCCTCTTATGAATATTAGTATGTGCTGTTGATTAAATTGGTAAATAAGTTCTAGCAAGTGCAAACTTAACTTGCTCTGATTCATTGCAGATTGCTGAACTCTTGGCAGTCATGGCCAAGAATCGTGATCTATCATATTGTAAAATAGTGGAGGCAGTTGCAGAGACAACTGCACCACTGACTCCCATGGAGGAACTTCTTGCAAAGATACCTTCTCAACGCCCTTACATTTCTTCACGCAAGGTACTTCCTTCCTTATATAGTCTTGTACATTCTAAAGGGATGGTTGAATCTTGAAGCATAATAGTGGATTTCATCCTGCTTATCAGTTCAACTTCCCACTGAGGGTGCTGTTTTTTATTAGCCATTCTACCTTGCTATTGCTAACCAGTGATATTAGTTAATTGTTTATTGGGATGGTTCAGGTACCAGACATTCCAGCGGCTACTATTCCAGACCCTCCTGCTAATGTTGTGACTGCAGAACCAAGTGTTGTCACTGAGCAAGAAACTTCACAACCTAAACCAGTGGCTATTCCAGATCCTCCTGCTAATGTTGTGACTGCGGAACCAAGTGTAGCCACTGAGCAAGAAACTTCACAACCTAAACCAGTGACAAAACAGCCACTTTCCCCCTATACCGCGTAAGCAAATTGCAAATTTTCCCTAAACAACATTGAAATGTTATGCAGTGAAATATTTTACTCTTTCTGATTAGGTAATAAGGATTAGGACACAACCAACTTTTCATTGTGGAATGTACATGCATAAACTAATACGATGCATATTTTATCAGCTATGATGATTTGAAGCCTCCATCATCTCCATCGCCATCTCAGCCTGGTGGTGGGAAACAAGCAAAGATCAGTGAGACAGTGCCAAAACCAGACATTCCAGCTGCTATTATTCCAGATCCTCCTGCTAATGTGACTGCGGAACCAAGTGTTGCCACTGAGCAAGAAACTTCACAACCTAAACCAGTGGCAAAACAGCCACTTTCCCCCTATACCGCGTAAGCCAAATTGCAAATTTTCCCTAAACAACACTAAAATGTTATGCAGTGAAATGTTTTACTCTTTCTGATTAGGTAATAAAGATTTAGGACACAACCAACTTTTCCTTGTGGACTGTAGATTCATAAACTAATTCGATGCATATTTTATCAGCTATGATGATTTGAAGCCACCATCATCTCCATCACCATCTCAGCCTGGTGGTGGGAAACAAGCAAAGATCAGTGAGACAGTGTCAAAACCAAGTGCTTCAGATACTCCAAGAAGTGTGCCAGGAGTAGATGGCATCACTCAAGCAACATCTTCATCCAAAGTGGAGAAGTCTCTTTCTCCTTATGTAGCGTAAGCTGCCTTCTAATTTTGTGCTTATATTTTAATACACATTACTGTTTTTCTTGCCTGAAAGCCCTACCATGTGTTTCATTCTTTGTTAATACACATTAGCACCTAACCTTATGTAGTTTGGTTTTCAGCTTATGTCAATTCTGTCACTGCCCTCTGTGATTTTGTTATGTTTTTTGCCTGAGGCCATGTTATGCCTGCAGATATCCTGACTTAAAGCCTCCCACTTCACCATCTCCTAATGCACCAATTGTATCAGTTTCCACATCTGCTGCAGAAGTTGTGCCACAGATAGACACAATATCAAGTAATGGAACACCCCCACTTTCAACTGCAGATGAACCAAAGGAAGAACATCTCCCCGGACCCAAGTCAAGACCATTGTCACCTTATACGATGTGAGCTTCTTCCAACTTGCCTTCAAATTTTCTTGTTTCTTCTCCAATGACTCTTCATTCCTTGTGTAAGGCATGCTGAATAATTACAACTTTTATTCTTTTATCAGTTATAAGCTATTTCTGTAAGAATTCCTTTACTCCAATGATATTTTCAAGTTGCTTAAGATTCAATATATGCAACCCTATTGGAGTTGCTCTTAGTTCACTCTTGTGGTTTCTTGGAGGTAGTGTTAACATTCATTGAAATGAACATCCAGGTATGAGGACTTGAAGCCTCCTGCATCACCATCACCTTCCTTCAGAAATTCCTAGGAATTGCTTTCCTATTCAACCAGACAAGGTTAGAAATGCAAATTATAATTATTATATTATAGTAAGGTTTATGCTTTATTTATACTGTGGAAGTTACTGGACACATAATTTTGATAGAACTATGCGGCAACAACTCTTGGAGGATCAGCATGGTCACTCAAATATGAAGAGAATCATTTCTGGGAATTTAAACTTTCTGCAGTGTCATTTATTTCTTTATAACCTTTTTGGCTAAACCAACAAACACTATTGCTCCTTTTTGTAATATATTTTCCCTATGTTGCAATTTAGACAAGGAAAAGGTATCACTTTTCATGTCCAAAAAATTTATTTTTATTATTTTCATGTTCAATTTTATTTACGGGTAATTAATCGCTTTCCGTGGTCTTCTAATTTGGATTTGAAAAGGATTTTCTTATTTATCAAGGAGACAAATAATATATGCTTTTAGTTATTTAGTACCTAGGAAAAAAAATCGTGTTTTTTGCCATTATCACCCTATAGGTGTTTTCGATACGTAACATTATCCTAAATTGTAATATCGAGCATTTTCATTTCCACGTATAGGGATTTGGCAAAAAAATAAATAAAAATATTGATTGAAAAAATTGGATAAATTTTGTAAATATGAAAATAGATGAAAATAAGTCTTTATCATGTTTAATATTTAGGATATCATAGAATTCACTGTAAGACATATTGTTCTTATATTGGTATTGATATTTTGAAGGTTCAAGATGCATAGGGTCCTTCTTACCTTACACTAGTCTTATATGTTTCATTTATTTTTCTAAAATATTAATGTTTTGTGTATAATATTTTGAATTTAACTCTTCTGCTAAAGCAATTATTAATTTAATTTTTTCTCCCTTTTTTTTTCACATGGCTCGTCTATAATTTACATGTTTTATACCTTTTTTAAAAATGATTTAATTCCTTTTTAAAATATTCTATTTTACTATATATATTTATATATATATATATATATATATATATATATTTATATTTTAATTTTTGATTTAAAAAGTTGTTATACCCATTACAATAGTCATCACTTGAGTTTTAGACTTTTATTTTAAATGATTCAAGAGTCACTGCAAAACTGACCTTCATGACTACATTTTTTTACAAAGATTATAAATTCTAAATCAAAATAAATTAAATACTTAGCACCTATAAAACTGTTAGGTGAATTTAATAAAATTTTGTTACTTTTGTTTGTAGGTCTAAATTCAGTAAGCGAATTATGATCCGTTGAATGTATTCAAGTCCGGAAGTAATATTGTCGAGTGAATCTTGTGTAAGATTTTTCATTTTGTAAAATTTTCAATTTTTTTTCTTTAACTAAAACAAATTTCCAACCAGTTTTAAATGTTAAATACATTTACATTAATTTGACCAATTTTAAGTATACAAAACAAATCCAATTATAAAATGAATTTCAAATATTTGTTATCCCATTTTATAAAAATCTAGCTTTCTCAATCAAATTTAAAACATCAAACTTCAAATATTTCATACTATAATTACTTAAAGAAATCTCTTCATACTTATTTAACCATGTAAAACTCACATGTTTTTTCAATTAATAAAAGGAATCTCACCATAACAATGCTAACCATCTAACAATTCTAGCAGTTTTGCAAACCATTATTTACAACTACTTAAAATAATTAATTATATAAATATACTCTTATAATCAAAATTTACCATCCAATCTAAAGTGAACATCATTGTATAATAAAATATAAACACTCATCAATTTAGACTAAGTTAGCATTCAGTACTCCAAATATTTTCATCTTAACTTAACATTTCATGCATTAATCACTTATTAACCAAGTTCATAATACTAATACTTGTAAAATTAATTTTCATTTCCTAAATTCTAAATCCTAAAATTTAATTATTCTAATAACTTTAACAAATCTAATTTTAAATTAGGCTTATCAAGAGTTTGAGACTAATTGAACTTGTTTGGACCTCAAAAAAAATTTTGAGCCGAAATTCAAAATCGGAAAGAATTTAAATTTCAAAATTATAAGACCTCTAATTTTAGAAATTGTATAAAGTTGTGTAAAATTGATTTTGGACTTTATATTTTGGACTATATAAAATAGGATTTTGGATCTCATATTTTAGGCTAAGTAGAATAAGATGTTGAAGTTTGAAGCTTGTAAGAAAAAGTGGACCATCACCTTTGAAATAAGCCTCTTAGAAGGTGTCACTTAGGAAAAATGAATTCAGAAAGGTCTCACATGCCGTTCCAAGTAGGTGTCACACAGGAGCTTCTTCTCTAAGTTTTATTTTTTCCACTTGTCCACCTCTCATTGAAGATTGCATTCTCTCAATGGAGAGGATCCTCTCCACTCATGGCTTGTCACTTGTCAAGTTATTGTTGGAGAGTTTTTGAGAAACTTGTAAGATAAGTAATCTTTTAGTCTATAAATAAGAAGTTTGTGTAATTGAAAATTTAGACTTATTAACCAATCTTTGTCTCTTTTCTTTTATTTAAAATCTATCTTTAAAATTGTCTCTTTTCTATATTTGGTTTTGTTTCTTCCTAAATGTATTGGTCTAGTCTCACACCTAATTACTTCAAATTCCATCTCAAACACTTTAATTCATTCCAAAACATCAATTTTTTCATTCCATGTACTTTAATTTCCGTTCAAAATATCAATTCTTAAAAAAAAAAACACCATATACTTTAATTTCCATTCAAAATATCAATTCTTAAAAAAAAAAACACATTCAACACATGTAATTAAAATTATATCATTTAAAAAAACTATGATCACGAAATTAAATATGTTGTTACAATCCTAAACTTATAAATATTTATTTTTATCAATCAATATATATATATATATATATATATATATATATATATAAAAGCTCATATTTTTAGACATACAAACCATCCAAGGGCACAATTCGAGAAAAAATAGGTAAAGACTTACTTTGAACAAAAAAAATTATTAGTAACTATTGATTTTTTCATCATGTAAAATTTATTATAATAGACTCAACTTTTAAAAGTTAAATTAAATAATAAAATGAAAAAATAAATAGTTAAATGTAAAAAAAAAACTTAAATTATAAAATTAATAAAATGGTAATGATTAAATATTAAACTTAGCCATTTAAATTTTAAAACAATTATTTCAAACATCTAGTAGATTTCAGTTTATAGTTAAGCTCAGGGTATAACTTTTTTTTTTCTAAATTAATTTTTTAGTTCTGTATTTATATGAATTATTCAATTTCATCTTCGTTACAAATTATAATTACATCTGTTAATTTTTAAATCAATATCAACTTATCACCTGACACAAATAATATTATCTCTATAAAAAAAATACACGCGACATTAAATTTATTTTGACCATTTAACCAATTTTTTTACTAAATTATTATTTTTATTCTATACATTTACATAATTTATTCAATTTACTTACTCTATTATAAAAATATTCAATTGCCCTAATTTATAAACTAGTGTGAATGTAGTTTTTACTGAAGTTTTCAATTAAGTCGATAACCTTCTTTTTCTTAAGGCAATTTATATATTTTGCTAAACATGGTTTTCTACATACGAAATTACGAAGTTTAGAATTAATTACTTGAGCCTGCATGAATGATATATCGTGTTTGATTTAATCTTAAGTATTTTCTTTTTCACTGTTAAGTGTCAACGGATACTTGTAAACTTGAATTTACTGTGACTTAGGGTTTGGTGTTATTAGGGTTTTGGATTGAAGTTTGAAGAGCAACAATGGAAGATAAGCCAACACCTTCAACTGCATTGGCCTACCTTAATCCTTCCTACTGGTAAACCCTATTCGTTGATCAAAGCTTCTCAGCAATTTTGGCGAATTCTTCAAAAATTTATTTTAATGTTCCTTTTGTTGGAATCAGGGATGAGAGGTTCTCGAAGGAGGAACAATATGAGTGGTTCAAGGATTATTCCCATTTTCGCCACCTGATTCAACCCCATCTCACGCCCCATTCCTCTGTATGCTTCGTTCGCACATTAGGTTACGATTTGTGATGGAATGTGGCTAAAGCGAACGTATTTGCAGGTCCTGGAGCTTGGATGCGGAAACTCACAAATGTGTGAACAATTGCATAAGGATGGCACAACTAACATAACTTGCATTGATCTTTCACATGTTGCGGTTCAAAACTTGCAAAAGAGGTTACTCTCACGGGGATTCAAAGGTCAGCTTCTGCGTTCGAACTAAGGTCCTGTTAGGATAAACTTCATAGGAAAAAAAAATTGAAATAATAAGCTATGAAGCTAATTTTATTTTTTCACTAGAAAAGCTTGTCTAAGGAGCTTAATTAATTGCTACACATGAATCATATGAATATGTGTGTGTACGTGTGTGCGATTGAATATATCAATATTAGCTTTGTCATGTGATTCTGTGTTTCTGTTTGTTATATGGTTTACATGTTTTTGTTGTCATTATTTTACGTGTTTTCATTTCTGTGATTAGACATAAAAGTGCTGCAAGCTGATATGCTAGAGCTACCTTTTGGGGATGAGTGTTTTGATTTGGTTATTGAGAAAGGAACTATGGTAAATTGAATGATTTTCCTTTCGTTTATGATGGGATTTTGGCTTGATGTCTTCAACTAATGATTGTGGTTTCCGTATGATGATTGGTTGAATTGAAGTTTATAGGATACATGTGATTCTTTGTTTTGAAGGATGTATTGTTCGTGGACAGTGGTGACCCATGGAATCCAAAGCCCGAAACTATATCCAAGGTCATGGCCACTTTGAAAGGTGTTCACAGGGTTTTGAAAGCTGGTGGCACATTTATTTCAGTAACTTTTGGCCAGGTTTCAAAAAAGAATTGTTTGGTGTGTCTCTTTTAGTTGGTGTTGCTGTGATTGATTCTAATATATTTAAAATTTCTTCGCAGCCACATTTCAGGCGCCCTATATTTAACGCACCAGATTTCACCTGGTCTGTTGAGTGGACTACTTTTGGTGAAACCTTTCACTATTTTGTCTACATTCTTAAGAAGGTTGGTCCGTATAATCTTACTTGTTTCTCTTATTCTGATAAAAACAAATGTTTGTTCCTTATTATTTTAAGGTATTGCTACCTAGACTTGAACATGAGTTTTCTACCAAAATCCCCATTCCATTGACTACCTTTTATGTGATTACTCATTCTGGTCCTTTAAATTTAAACTTTGACTTTACGTCACCAATTTGGCTCTTCCCTGATGATGAATATCGTCTGTATTTTGTTCTCCGATAACCAATTTGATGGTTAAAATGCCACATCAAAGGACCAATTTGATGTCATGCATATCTTTCAAGGACAAAGTTGTTAGAGTTTTTAAATACAGGACCAATGTGATGTTGCATATTCCTTTGAAAAATCTAACATACTCCTACTTTTTACAATTACTTTTGCAATGATATAGATAATTAGTCTATTCTCATGAGGAAGTATAGATTTCATCACCAGTAGTGTCAGTGTATCTTTTTCTCAGATGAGGGAGGGTTTTTATATGGTATGCTATACATGGGAGGGGGATTCAATTTTGGATCTCCACCTTTGATGGAGCACTAGGTGACATCTGATCTGATAGTGTGTTTGGATAACAAACAAAAATAAATTCCACCACACAAAATCATGGTGATACCTTGAAAAGGAAGAAGTGACTATTTGCTGTTTTGTCCTCTCTCCATGAAAAAATAATTATTTCTCACCATGAAGTCAATTCAAACTAACAATGAGTTGTTTCTTGAATGTAGTTCTGGTTATATATGATTTAGAATAGTATTGTTCACAAGAGGTTGATAACGATTATGACCGCGCTTTCGTTTCAAATGTTTTGATGAAACATTTTTCAGGGACAGAGATCGTCATATGATGATATACCACCTATAAAGGGGTTTGAAGCGCCGTCTATGAATCTACTTCATGAAGAATTAGAGAGTGAAGATTTTGCTTTCCGAATAAATGTTGACGAGTTGAACTCCTAGTATGTATTGCATGAAGTTTTGTAATCAATTTCAATTTATTTCTCTTACTGCAATCTTAATTTCCTTGCTTTGAAGGAGGAGTGCTTATCATAACAGTGGAATTAAACAATCTAATGTGGCTCTAATGTGGCTCCAAAATTGTAATTCTACTTTGTTGAAAAGTTAATGAAAGCAACTTAAGTTACTAAGGTTGGCATGCTTTAGGCCAATCACCTTAAATTGTGTTTGGATAAGAAATTTTAAAATTTTAAGGAATTTGAAAATGTTACAAGCTTAACTTCTTTGATTTGAGTTTTCTATATTTTTAAATATTTGTTTTGGATAAATTAATTCAACCTTCTTACGTTTCTATTCTTTAGTTTCGATAGGTAGTTTAATTTATATAGTATTAGATATTAAAAATGTATTTAGAAAATAAAATTTTAATTAGAAAATAAAATTTTAATATCAAAATTTAGTTAAATTAAAATATTTAATTTGAGAGAAAATAAATATGAGAAAGGAGGGCTAAGAATCTTAAATATGCTTTAATGACTAATTTTAAGAGTCCTGTTCAATTATCTCAAATATCACTTTTTATTTTTTCTATATGTATATTTAAATTTTTATTTGTCCTTTTCATCTTTAATTTTTTATTAAATTGAGAGGGTTTTTAAAATATTTTAAATTAGTAAAAGTAATATTTTACCACATTATAAACCGTTAACTATAAAACTAAAATATATTTTATACGATTAAACATGTTTCTTTGTTATAAATTTTAGTTATAAAATCATTTTTATATTTAAAAGCATCTACTTATCATAAATTTTAAACATATAAATATAACATTTACTGATACTAAAATGCTAATTATTTAATCAAACAAATGCTTATAATACATATATCTTTTGACTTTTACACTATTATCTAAAAGAAAAGTGCATGTCACTTGTTTTATGTGTTTAAGTTGTTAAATTACTCCTGTCTATTTTTATAATTATATAATTTATTTAATTTAGTTTTATTCTTACTGAACTGAATTCTATTTAATAATTTCTCTAATAATAATTGTCAAGTTTGGTTTATGAAATATTGAGTGAAGATTTTGAAACTTAATTAGTAAAAGTTTAGAGATAAATATGATAAAAAATTAATAAATAAAGATAAAATTGAGTATATATTTTTATATACTCTTAGGCATAGTCCATATTGTTCAATCTTATAACAATAATCAATCGTAATATTAAGTGAAATTTATTTACATTATACTTTTATCTTTTTAAGTGACAATATTATATTTTAATACTGTCCTTTATCTAATATGTTATCACTAGGTCACGTCATAATATGTTGTTAAATAATGTTTAAATAATTTGAATGTTTAATTTATTTATTTATAGTTAACATTTTAGTTTCTATTTATTATCTTTATAATAATATCTCAGAAAATATGTGAACATTTTCATTGCACTACTGAGTAAAATATTCTACTTTTAATTGTATTTCATTAAATATATAAAATAAATTGGAAAAATAAATATACTCAAATGAATCAATTTATCTAAACCATTAATCTGTAATTTCTCATTTAAAAAATAAATCAGATTAAATTGAATGATTTTTAATTTAATAGATAATTCTATCCCAAACAGTTTCCAAAACATAGCAGTTTACTTATTCAAGAGTAAATTACTTTAAAATTAAATATAATTATTAGACAGTTTTCTGAAACATTCCTATAAAAAATATTTACTAAAAAAATGAAAAACTCTCCTGAGAATATAACAGAAGCATGTGAATCTCAAAATTTCCCAATATTACGTCAGAAAATATATATATTGTTGGTAGCCTCACAGAATATTTGCTAACTTTTAAGCAAACGTTGTACGAAAATATTCATTTTATTTAGTAAAGTGCAATTCTTTTTCAGGAAATAAAGGTAAAGCAAATATAATATATACCCGAAAATAATCGGGAAAAAAAGTCCAAAAATACAATTTTTTTCATTTATTAAAAATTAAAGCTAAAATCTGGACTGACCAATAAAGTTGGACTTGAAAAAAGAGGTGACAGTGAAGGATTGTTTTATTACAGAATATAATTATCATCATTTCATTATCCCATCCCAGTTATACTTCAAATAAAACTAAAAAATAATTAACATTTATGTATTAAGTTTGGAGAAAATTCAGAGTTTAAAAATAAATAAAATAAAATGTACAATTAATTTACAAAAAGATAAAATGGAAATTAGACCTGGGATACTTCTATGAGTAAAAAAAAAAAATTCAAAAACTGAAAAATAATAATTAATAATTAATATCTATAATAACCATATTTACCAAGGAGTAAATCAATCAAGTAAATCAATCAACGGATTTACATAAGAAATGAATAATAACAAAAATCATAATAATAATAATAATAATAATAATAATAATAATAATAATAATTTTGTAATTATATAAAGGGAAGGGGTGCGAAAAACTGCAAAGGAAGAAGGAAAGGTTTGTTTCTCTCTATTTTTGTGCCTCTTAGGTGAGTGGCTGCTCTCTGTCTTGCCGGCCATCTCGTCGGAATTTCAGTTATTGATTTTCCGATCACCGGATTCGATCGAATATCGAATCCCTAATTGTGTGATAATTGTTTATTTCATCAATCGGAAGTGAAAGGGCATTCAATCGTTTTGGGGGTGGGGGTGACGGAGATGGAGGATTACGCCAGCAGCGACGACGATTACCATTACGACTCCGATCAAGATGACTCCGTCGAGGCCTACGAAAACGACGAGGATTACGCGTTGCTCTCTTCCAAGGGTCCCACTACTAAGGTATTCCCTTCCGATAGGATACATCCATTTTTTCTGATAATCCCAATCTTTAATTTTATTTTTTCTTGTCTCAAAAACCCTCACTAATTGGGATTTCCTCTCGGGATTATCTGTGTGTGTGTGTGAGTGTGGGGTGTCTGTGTACGCGTTTTCTTTTCTTCCCTTTCTTGTATTGGTTTGTGAATTGATTGTTATCATGATAAGGTGCATTATCTTGGGTTTTGTATTGAGATGGTTTTGTTGAAGGTTGGGGCTTTCAGAACTGCTTTGAATTTTGTTACCTGGTTGGACTGCGTAACATGAACGTTTGGACTTTGTTGAATTTATTTGTGGGTACTGAATTTGTGGTTGGAATTTGAAGGGTTTCTTTGTGATTGGCATCTCAGTTTACTGTGGGCTGGTTGGGTTTTGTGATTCTATGATTAATCTTTTTAATTTTTGGGTATGATTATTTGTGTTTTTTTACTGTATTCTGATGAACTCCTTTGGCATTTGCAGGTGATTACAAAGGAATCACTTTTGATTGCACAGGTAACATGAGGGGGGAAGGATGTCTTTGTGTGTTTTGTTTGGATAAATTATGTTTTTACGTCTTACTGAGATCACTATGGATATTTTTGCAGAAGGAGGATTTGCGCAGAGTGATGGAGATGCTATCGGTAAGAGAACAACATGCTCGTACACTGCTAATTTATCATCGTTGGGATGTGGAGAAGTTGTTTGCTGTGTATGTGGACAAGGGGAAAGCGTTTCTCTTTGGTGAGGCTGGTGTTACTGTGGATGAACATCCGGACTCTGACTCATCCGTTCCTTCTATAGTAATGTGCTACATCTGCATGGAGGATGTTGCTAGGGTAGAAACAACAAGAATGGACTGTGGTCATTGCTTTTGCAACTACTGTGAGTATTTGTTTGGTTATACATGACCTCTGGTTTTGCTCAATGATGGAAATTCATGCAAACTTTACTTATGAGCGTGTTTTGTAATTTTTTTTTAAAATATTTTACAGGTTGGATTGAGCATTTTATTGTTAAAATAAATGAGGGTCAAAGTAAACGTATTAGATGCATGCAACACAAGTGCAATTCCATATGTGATGAAGCTGTCGTTAGAACACTACTCAGTAGAAAGCACCCTGATATGGCAGAGAAATATGAACGCTTTCTTCTTGAATCTTACATTGAAGACAATAAAAGAGTTAAATGGTGTCCCAGTACACCTCATTGTGGGAATGCAATACGGGTTGAGGATGATGAATTGTGCGAGGTAGAATGTTCATGCGGTTTACAGTTTTGTTTTAGGTGCTTGTCAGAAGCACACTCACCTTGTTCATGCCTGATGTGGGAGCTTTGGGCTAAGAAGTGTCGAGATGAATCAGAAACTGTTAATTGGATAACTGTTCATACAAAACCGTGCCCAAAGTGTCACAAACCAGTGGAGAAGAATGGTGGTTGTAACTTGGTTAGCTGTATCTGTGGTCAAGCATTTTGGTGAGTTTTCCTCCTTCATGCATTAGCATATTCTGTTTAATAATTAATCTTTCTGGCTGTAAAAATCAGTTAATTAAATGTGGTAGTATGGATCAGAAGTTGAAGCCACCACCTCTGACACTGAGTTGACATTTAATTGTTTTTTAGTAATAATTCACTCCTTTTGGTGCAGTTGGTTGTGCGGTGGAGCCACTGGCCGCGAGCATACTTGGTCAAGTATAGCTGGTCATAGCTGTGGTCGTTACAAAGAGCAAGAAAAATCGGCAGAACGTGCAAAGAGGGATCTATATCGGTATATGCATTATCATAACCGATATAAAGCTCACACAGACTCTTTTAAGATTGAAAGCAAACTGAAAGAAACTATACAAGGGAAGATTGCCATTTCAGAAGAAAAGGATTCTACACTCAGAGACTATAGCTGGGTAAATAATGGACTCTCCAGACTTTTCAGATCCAGGAGAGTCCTATCCTATTCATATGCTTTTGCATTTTATATGTTTGGAGATGAGCTTTTTAAAGACGAGATGACAGACGCTCAAAGGGAAATAAAACAGAACTTATTTGAGGATCAACAGCAGCAGCTTGAGGCAAATGTTGAAAAGCTCTCTAAAATTTTGGAGGAGCCTTTTGAAACCTTTTCAGATGATAAGGTTGTGGAGATAAGAATGCAGATTCTCACCCTCTCAACAATTATTGATAAGCTTTGTCAAAAAATGTGAGTGTCCGCTTTAATAAACAAGGTTGTTGGTGCATTTCTTAGTTTTGACATTGATGATTGCAAATTCTGATATTTGCTGCAGGTATGAGTGCATTGAGAATGATTTATTGGGTTCTCTCCATCTTGGCATTCATAGTATTGCTCCATACAAGTCAAAGGGCATCGAGAGGGCTTCAGAACTTTCAGTTTGCTGGAACAACAAAGTCAATACTGGTAAGTGCCTGGGTCGGTCCTGTTTGAATAATGAACTTGACCCTTTTGACGCTAACGTTGCCATTTTGTGTGCCTCTCATGATGTATTAAAGAGAAATTTTGAGTGATTTTGATGGTTTTATGTTCTGGTTTTTTGCTGCTTTTTTAATTTCTTTGTTGTGCACTAAAATGAAGTAGTCATTGAAGTGAATTTGATGCATGATATCTCTGGCTGTGGTTTAATCTTTGTCAAAAAGTGTTCAATTTTTAGAGGAGCGATACATAAATAATCATGTTTGAGGGTGCTTAGTGTAGATCTTGTTTTGTTTGTTGCTATTTACCGACATGGAAATACAGTGGTAATTTGCAAATTTAATTTTGGAGCTTCCTTATTCTATTATGTTATGAATGTTCTTATGTATGTTTTCTTCAGTTTGACTTTGTGGATGCTCATCAGAAATGTTACTGAGTGAAAAGGATTATTGTATATATGCTGCAAGCGTAGGTGTAACAGCAGAACTTGATCGGCCTTCCGGATCAGGGAGTTCAGATGATAATGGATGCTCTTCTCGTAAACGTGCTAGAAAAGATGGTCTTGGAGGTGGTTTTTTTGATCTAAACTTGCCAGCAGAGTTTGTAGACAGAAATTGACTTTGAAGAAGGACACCTTATATACGTACAGGCGTACAGGTCTAACATAAATTGCTTTGCTGCCTTTGGAAGGAATTAATCTTTTTGGATTTCTCACCCCATTCGCTTTCATCTCTTTCACTTAGCCACCCATGTCTCTCTCTACTCAGATATATGTTTCTAAAGTTTATTATTCCGACGCCATCTCTCTACCTTCGGTTTGAAATCCTAGCGCTGTATATAGATAGCCTTGGGGCATTTATTCGCTAGTAGTTTTCTTATGTAAATGGCTACCTGGGTTTCTAGCAATACCTTTCAGGACAACTTCTAGGATCCTTTTATTCCTATCTTATGAATAGGTGGAGGTAACTTCACTCGATTTTATTGTTTTAGTTTCACTTTTCAAACAATATACTTCTTCTGTTAATGTCGATGCTCTAGTTTTTAATTCTGTTCCAAAGCCTTGATGTTTTAGAAATTCAAAACTTACTGTTTTTTCCGCACTACACCCTTTATATCAAACAAAGGGACTTCATTTTTGTATTAGTAACGCTTTATTTTTTTAAAGATTGGTGAAGTAGACCAGAAAAAAAAACGTTTTTTTATCATTTAATCTGAAATCGCTTTTGCAGTTGTCTACGTATGTTTAACCTTTCTTATAATGCGAACCTTTTTTTATGTCATGACATGGAATGAAGCATGTTGTCAAATGATCAGAACATAATTTTTTCATTCCCATATTTTCATATTGATTAATGTGAAAATAGCAATTTCAAAACTTGATGTGAAAGAGGGGTGATTGCCATTTCAGGGAGCACCTGTTTCAACACTTTACACATACCTCTAGTACCTTTGCACTTTTCCGCCCATTCTTTCTACCCATCTTTCTCTTTACTATTCTTCTCCGCCTTGGCTTGCAGAATGCGTTCCATGTTAAAATCGAAACAAACCTAAAATCCAATCAACAAAACCCAACAAAGGAGGCAAGTTTATAAAACCACAGCAAGAAACATGGCGATCACAGCGTTTTCACACCTGAAAATTGAGAGAATCAGTAAAATCCATCATCAACACAGTACTCAAGAAAAAAAAAAAAAAAAATAGGATGCGGACTACCATAGTTGAACAGGTTGAAGTAGTATTATTCTGGCACGAGCACATGTAAGGAGCATTCAATGCATTGAGCTAGCTTTCGATCTAGAGAAACACAAGGGAATAACTTCCGGATTCACAACCACTCCCGCATCAAAGAGAAGAAAAAAAAAATGAGATTAAGTAACATAGAAATGTATTATATTTTTTATTATATAATTTGAAATGTTTATCTATATTAAATATAAATAATTTTGAATTTTGTAAATTTGAAATATACCATTAATTTTTAACTTTTAAATTCTACGATCTAAAAAATTTCCAAATCAATCAATCAGTTTTTATTTTTGACGAAATGACAGAAAGAATATTTTTTATATTTTCCAAAGTCCACGATGATACAAGAAGAAGCCACGTATTTGAAAATCAACTTTTTAAGTAACCAATTTTAATTTGATAATTATTTTGTTAAAAAAGCGGATTATTTTAATTTATGAACTTATTTAAACATTTATGATAAATCCTTTTACTTCCTTCATTCTATTTTGATGGATGTTTAATATTTTCCATAGATTAAGAAAAACAAAAATAAGCACTTAAAAATAATAATAAAACAGTAATAATAATAACAATAATAATAATATTTATTAGTTTATTAATGGTTTGTTTTATTAAAATATATTCTCTAAACTTAATATTGATTATAGATTAGGACCATGCTTGGTAAAGGAGACATGGTTCTAACCCACTTGAATGTGGGCTAGAAATTGAATTTTTTTTTAAAAATTTATGGTTCTTATAAGGTTCATTTTTTTAAAAGAATTTTATAAGTTTTCGTTTATCTATTTTGAAATGTTTTTTCAGGATTTTTATGGGTTTTTGTTAAACTAAGAATTTAGTTCTACAAATTATGACTTATTAAGGAGCAATGTTGAGTTAGAATTTATGATCTCTTTTTGGAGTATCGGCGATCTCGTGTTATTTTCTCTATAACAAAAAATGTTAGTATTCCTCTTGCATTAAATAATTGTATTATGAAGAAAATCTTGGTTATTATACTTGGGTGCTTGTTGATGTGAATCTACTCTCTCATCTGTCGTAATAACTTTTGGTTGAGTGTCCAAGCTCTACCTTTGTTGTTGACATGGAGGAGTATGAATGACTCTAAACAAGAGAGGAAAATATAAATCTACACATCGAGGTGGTTAATATTGCTAATATTCTTGCTGTTAATGACTCTAGACCATATTTTTTAGAAGGTAATGTTGTTGCTCCTAATAATTACTCTGATAAGGAAGATAATTTAGAGGGGATGTTAAGTTTTTTTGATTGTTAATGACTCTCAATAGGTTCTCTTTCAAAATGTTGAGCATATTCCTGAGGGTGACTTGACTCACCTGTTTGATTTCACACATTCAAATTCCTTTTCTAAATTGATGGTTGTTGATGAAAACTTGTGCCAAAATAAGCATGAAAATGTGAATATTGTAAATTCTAATCCCTCTTGGTTTTTCCCACTGTAGATGTTCAAGGAACAAACAATAAATGGTTCTAAACTTATTGCTTCTGAAGATAATTCCTTACATGATGCTGGTATATAAAGTTTGATTTCTAAGAGGTGGACAGATATGTTGGAAGAAGAGACTTATACTTTAGATGTTGATGGTGATGATTTGGTTCAATCACCCCACAAGTTTGGTAAACCACCTAATAATACTTTTGTACTTGCTGATTCATGTCTTGTGAGACTACATTCGGATGCTGGAGGGGTGTATGTTACTTAGACACTTTTTTTTTAAATTTGAAGAGAAGTGTAAGTTGATTTTTTTAGTAGTGGTCTGATTGGATAGAACAGGGCCCCCCCTAATGATTTAAATGAGTTGGAAAAGTATGTTCATACTTTTAGAAAATTTAGAAGACCGAGAAAAAATATTTCCAAAACTGCTAAAACCTGGTAGAATAGATACTTCAAAGAAGAAATAACGGAGGAGTTTGTGTACCACAATTTTAGTTTTTTTCTTTTGTTACTTTTGCTTTCAACATAAAAAAGATAAACCTCTTCTAATTCTTTCTTTTAATTTTTCTTAATTTTGTTCTTTTATTTTTTTCATTACTTTTATGAGTTAGTTTTCTTATTCTTTTTTATGTAGATTTTATGATTTTATTTTTTATAAAAAGATTTATGTGATGAGTATATACGTGACATAAGTTTTAACCAAACAAAATAAGAAAAGAATTAATATGATAAAGTATATTTAATAATACTTGTAAAATCATAATAATAATTAAGACAAAAGTTATCAATAAAATAATCACAAGTTACAAATAAAGTGATAATAATGATTATAAATATTTTTATCAGTTCTTGTTAATTGTCTATTTTAACAAAAATTTGTTCTTTTATATCTTTCATTTTCAAAATTTTAAAATAAAATATGGGGAGAGAAAAACTAATCATGATTCCCATAGGAAATACACTAACACGTAAGAAAGTTAGAAGAAATAGAACAAATACTTTCCTTTCACCAAAAGAAAACACTACTATACAGAACACAGTATATGATACTAAGAAGAAAAAAAGACTATCATATTTCTTGATGCCAACACATTACAGTCTCACCAATCTCAACAATAAGATTCTGTTTTTCTCTGTTTTTGTTGAAATAAGAAACTTCCGTTACCTTCTGACAACATTAAAATATGTTACCAACCCCAATATCCATGCATTGGTTCCTCATACTACCATAAATGCTGCATCACCTCTCACTCATTAATTCATACATTTAAAAAACACACCCTAATAAATTATTCTCCAATCAATTTTCATATTGATCTATGTGCCATTACTATCTTAAATTTTACATTTTCCTAAGTTGTTTCTCACCTACCACTAAATTCTAAATTTTGGTACGTTTGTACCTATTGAGAAAAGTATTTGCTATTCTTCTGAAGTTTTATTTATTTTTTTTTCTTGTTAATTTGTCCATTTTAGTAGGTTGTTCTCATATTGATGAGTATCTTGAAATTATTCTTTGCTTCTTTGATATAACTTCCATTATTTTTCTTTGTAATTCATAGTAAGTTATCAAAGTATTTAAGAATTACAAAAGAATAAAGCCTGTAGAACACCGACATTATTTAAAAATTTTAAATGAACAAATAATATGAATATCATTTTTGTTCAGAAGTAGACAAATAAAAGAAGAAGGAATAATATTTATTTTACTTAATTACATTTTTGAATAAATTATGTTAAATAATAATTAAAACACAGTTTTCATTTGAAAAGTTTATATTTTTTTATAACAAGTGAAAGCACTGTTTTCATTTGAAATTTAGCAAGAAGAAAATATTTATGTTCACTACATTTTCTATACTAACAAGTTGCTTGTCTGTTATCTCATGACACATTAATAGGTAAAGTTTTCACTAATTCTGAGGTCTTGAAATTAGTAGAATTTTGGTTTGTTCTGGATTATTGAAAAACACTGTTGAATGCCTGCCACTGCTATGGTTTATTGGAGTAATATATATTATAGAAGTCACAAGTATGTCTGTCAGTTTCCATTGAAAATTTGACAGTGTAATGTTCTGCTCAATAAGACAGGTTAATTTCTAATTAACTAATTAAGCAATTAATTAATCCTGTTGTTTTGATTGGAATCATAAACTCAGATTGGAGACTCCCAACATAGGTTCTCCAGGTTCAACTGAGCCACAAGTCAAACTACAAAGTACTTACAAACTTAGGGAAATATAAAAAAGTGAGTCAGAGTTTGAAAGTTGCAAGAGCCAAAACAGAACAAATGGAATTAACAAAGCAGAACAGATTTTTTTATTTCTTTTATTTTTACATTTGTTCATTGGGGTGCAGGAGAAATAAAAAAAAATAACACATGCACTTATAATGTAAGAGGTTTTTTTTATTCAATAATATGTACTAAATAATAATTTGATTTGCTTTTTACATTTTTTCAGATTTTTTATCCCTCATGCTGCTATTGCAGACAATTCTATTATTATATTTCAGCCTCTTAATTCAGTTACCTTTCCCTCACTGATTAGCTAATATATAGAATATCTAGAAAGAAAATCATACAGATTATACATAAAGTGTAATTTCATAACACAAAAAATGGACATATAAACGTGTACTTCCTATATTTCCAAAAATATATGATAAATTTGTTTCATATCAAGAATTGGACATTGTAAACAAAAGTTACACTTACCATATTCAGATGCAAAAACTAAACTAGAATAAAAACAGCAGGAGGGCATATTGCATGGTCAACTTGTAAAACTTTTTTCCATCTTTTGAAGTTATGGTCAAAAGATGGGAAAAGAAGGTATTGTTCATCAAAGGACATTATTTTGTCTAATGTAAAATATGTGTACATATTATTCACTATGCAGGCATGCAATGCAAATATCTCTACCCATTATTGTAACTAGACATATAGAGACGTTATTTTATGATCTTCCATACGTGTATAGCACCCTCTCCAATGAGAAAAGGCATGACACTTTTTCCCACCAAAGTCATTGACAATGCAAAGATTGGTTGTATCCAAGTTTCTCCATGAAATTAGACAAAAGACAGCCCACCAAAACCAGTCACCTCATATAAAAAACACACACTGCTTCTTCTTTGGACAATATACTTTCAGCCCTTTTGAGGCTGCTTTTCTATAAGTGCGTTTTTCTTTTTATTCCAAGTGACCAAACTCACTGTGTTTTCTTCTTCAACCTTCCCAGACTTTGGTAGCATCGCCTAGTGGAGGGGTCACGAGGGGTATCACTACGTGGCATAAAAATTATCACATTAAGCCTCTCAAATTTATCACATTAAGCCTCTCAAATTTATCTGTAAATTATGTAACAGTAAGCTCAAACTTCTATAATTTAATAATCAAGCATGTCCCTTTAATTGTTTTTTATATAACATTATAATTCTCTAGACCAGTTTGTATGCCACCAATAATTAGACTAAACATTTTCAAGATTAGGTAGTGAAGTTATTACCAATTGGTTTCACCTCTCATTGTAATAGGAGGATAGTGGCTGGTAGTCTAATTAGTAGGTAAATTTGTCTGAGTTTAGTATAAACAATTAGGGGTCATGTCATGTTTCACTTTAAACTCAGAGATCTACTAACTGGTTAAAACCCTTTGTATAATGAAGGGGAGGGCTAAAGAAGGAAATTAAGATGACTTGATCAAATTCAAGGACACTAAACTTTTACCATTCAAACCAAATGATAGTACATGATTTGTGAGATGTATCACATGGGAGTTTGCTCTTGGAATGGCATAGAAAACAAACCAAGTGCACGGGTGGATGGAACTGTTTGCTGAATGCATTATGTAAGTCCATTGTCCAACAAACTGCCATCTTAATCACCACTCTGTATTTTGTCACTATGTTCCATGCTAAATGGTGAACGTCTCAGCTTTTTAGACACTGCTATAAGATAAAGGGAAAAACTAAACTTATGTGATTCTTTTAATGCAGTGCATAAAGCCAACCAGCACAAAAGCTTCAAAGTTAGAGTGCCTTTAGACATGCATGCAATATATTTGCATCATTGTTGATGGCATATTCTGTGATACACATATCTCAGTTTGCCTCCATGTTTCTTGTCATATCATTCTTTTGTAATCCCTAAGTTTTACTTTGGAATACATTCTACAAAAGCTATGACATGATTTTTCTTCTTTTAATGAAATGAAAAAGAACAACTTTATCAAAGGCTTCCAAAAGGGTGGGTTGATTAGTCATGTGGGAGTAGTCAAAAATTAAAAAAAAAAAGGTCGTATGAGCTTCATAGATTGTTTGTCAACAACAGTACAACACAAATATACTCTTGTTGTATTCGTACCATAGTGGTCGAAAAAAACATTCACCAAACGTATATAAAAAAAATTATGTTTTTGGAACTGAAATAGATATAACCGAGAGACCCTGTTGGGACTTTGAACCAACAAATCGATTCAGCTTTCCAAAAGCTTCACTGTGCGAGAAGTCGCATTCCATCAGAGAGGAGATTCTGCCGCTTGTAAGCGCAGCTATGCTTTAAATTAATGTGTTTTGGATGTATCTTGGCATTTTGACCATGTCACATTTATGAGAGTTTGTCAATATCTGGTCCTGGTGTGTGTCGCATTAATGGCTTTTTGGTGCATTCATTGACAGTGGTTAAGCCAATCTGACATTAACATGCATGGAATAGAGTGGCGCGATTCTTCTTTTAAGCAATTCAAGCTCATGGACCCAACTGTTTCAATTTCAAGTCACAAGCGCTCCAACAGGTTTTTGCAGACAATTCGTTTTCTACTTTCACCGTTTTCTCTTCTTTCTTTTTCCAGTATTTGTTGTCACTTTCTCATTTCACCAACTTTTGTCTTTCTAAACCAAATAAATTGAAGATCAGAGTTGCAGCGGCACGCGTCATCATCATCTTCTTCTTCTTCTTCATCTTCTTCTTCAGCGCATTCATTTTTTAACCAAATAATGTTCTTCAAGTTATCCAGAACTTTTGCTTCTTCAGATTTAAGTTATTGAGTATAGGTAATCTTACTTTGTTGCAGAAGATCGTAACATTAAAATAACCCAAGAGTTAATATTCCTTCCGGACTCGATTATAAGCAAATTTAACTATTTTTATGCTTAAACTTCATTTAATAGTCTTAAATTTCCCTCAATTAATTTGATTGAGACTGATGCTTAGATTTAAAGATAAGGGTAATTCTAAAATATTAGCTTTAAGTAAGATTGAAGGAATTGAAATTTGTTTATTTTTATGTCCATCGTCACCTTTCTTTTTGCTTATATTTGCGTCAGGGGAGTAGTTTCTGATATTGGATTTCGTGTTACTGATATACATAGTAGTGAGTATTTTAGAAAACTAAGGTTCAATCTGGCACTTGTTTCCAAAACAGGTCTTATGAGGAAGCTTTTGCATTGGTTTTGCAGGCTAACAGGATCATGTTAACTGTAATGATTTTGTGTTCTCTGCTCCCTTTTTTGACATTTTTGTTTACTGTTTGGCAGTGACCCTATGAAAAGAAGAGTCATGGCAGATGGATTAGAGAACATCAGTGAAGCTTCTTATCGGCCTGAAGTGGTATCTCTCCCTTTCTCTCAGACCGCCTTTACCATCTTGCTCCATATTTTTGAGCATTTTTCTTTCATTTATTAGAGCTGATTTTAGTATTCTTAACAATGATTTTCAGCATATAGAAGCTAATACTTGCAGCTCTTACTAATTTTCTCTTTCTTTTATGTTACAAAAAGGAACTAGGGAAACTAAAGCATAGCATTGAATCCAAGACGAGGCAATACCATAATATCGATCTTCAAAGCTCTTTGACTCAAGAGGTACAAATCTTGACTGATAATTAAGTTTTCACTAAACAGTCAGCTAGTAGTAAGCTTATGACAGCACAGTCTTTTTTGTGGAGACATTTCTAGTAACAGTAACAGGTACTCACTAGCCATAGTATTGAAGGCAATGATTAGAACTGTCCTTGTTATACATGGCTTAGTTAAGCCTAGAGTAAAAGAATGTAGTATTCATTTTATTCATTCGCATTTGGTTGAAAGCTTTTCATAATATATAGCTTTTGTATCTATGAAGATTGTACAGCTTCAAAAACGATTACAGCAACAAGTTGTGATAAGGCGCGCATTAGAGAAAGCACGTTATCTGCCTTTTTCACAGGATGCCACAATAGAAAATTCAATACCCGAGGTACAGTTACATAGGAATACAGTTTTTACTTTCTCAGTTGAAATTTTTGGATCTCGCTTTCTGACTATCCATTATATACATCTCTTATGTAATTTTAGGCTGCAAAGGACTTGATTCAGGAAATTGGAATATTAGAATTAGAAGTTGTGTATTTGGAACAGTACCTACTCTCTTTGTATCGGAAAAGATTTGATCAACAAATTTCTCCTAAGGAAAGAAGATTGGAACTAGCTTCAGACACTATTCAACTAAAATCTGCAGTGCCCAGCAATGATGCTATTTCTTGCAAAGAAATTTCAGTTGTGAACTGTAGTAAAGTCATTTCACCCAGAAATTCAGCTGTCTTTCGCCTTAAGGAATGCAATAACCAGTTAGAATCAGAAACTGTTTTAGACTCTAGTATTCATCGATGTCACTCTGCACTATCTCAACGGACAGTATGCTCAATTGAAGCTTCTCCTGGGAACATTGAAACCAAAGCTGTCGTTGACTCTTACCATTCTCTTCCATTGTCCATGTTGGAGGTAGGTATAATGAAAACCAGAAAACTGGTCACGTCCTTTTATTTCTTATGCAGCCTCTCTAATATCCTGCTTCCAAATTTTATTTCAACAGCAAGCTCAGTTTCCTAAATTCAGTTCAACAAGTCTGGCTGAGCATCTTGGGAGTAGCTATGTTGATTACGTTCCAGAAACACCCAATTGGCTTTCTGAGGAGATGATTAAGTGCATCACAGCTATATATTGTGAACTTACAGAACCACCTTCTCTTGGTCATAAAAGTGCTTCATCCCCTATTATATACTCATCTTGTGGTAACGAGTTATCTTCACAGAGCCAGGGTAATAAGTGGGGATCACAATGGAAGAAAAACTCATCCTTCAATCTAAACTCCACTAACCCTTTCCATGTCAGAGGGTCCAAAGAATTTAGTGAACCTTATTGCTCAATGACAAGGATACAGAAATTATGCACAGATAAGCAGAAATTAAAGGAAATTGAATACATGCTACGGAGATTTAGGTGAGCCATCTTGAAGTGCATATTTTTTTTATCATGTTATTTAGATTCCAAGTTTCTTTTCTAAATAGTCTATTAGTTGGATGAAGAAACTACACACTAAATTTTTTACCTTAAATTGAAGTTATCAACTGTGGTACAATGCACCAAGATGTGTGTGGTATGCAAATTTGGTTAGGTGATTTCTTTTGTCTGGAAGAACAACTTCATATCCTACTTTCTTACAGGTCACTTGTTTCTAGGCTGGAAAATGTTAATCCTAGAAATATGAGGCATGAAGAAAAGCTTTCCTTTTGGATTAACGTGCACAATTCCTTAGCAATGCATGTAAAATTTCTGATTCTCTTAACTTTTTTTTATCTCATGCAAGTTATTGCTCCAAATCAGTGAACCATTATCATGCTGCTCTCTTTCCTCCACAGGCCTTAATAGTTTATGGAATTTCAGCCAACAATGTTAAAAGAATGTCTTCAGTACTGAAGGTAAGTTTCTCGTTCATAAAACTCCACGGAATTGACTGGTATGTGACTTTAACATAAGCCAGGATATTTCAGGCTGCGTATAACATTGGGGGACATAATATAAGCGTAGACCTGATACAGAACTTCATTCTGGGATGCAGAATGCCTCGCCCAGGACAAGTAACTCTGATTTCCAGAAACTTCTAATAAGATTGCATATTTCATTTTACACAATAAACAAACTAGTTTAGCATATGCCTTTCTTAACACAGTATTGCACCTTTCTTTTTCTACTAGTGGCTGCGGCTGCGGTTTCCTTCAATGACAAAACCAAAGGTTAGAGATGCAAGGAAAGGATATGCAATACATCGTCCAGAACCTTTATTACTATTTGCTCTTTGCACTGGAAGCCATTCTGATCCTGCGGTAGACTTCTGGTCTTTCTGTACTCTTATGTAGAAGAATATGTTTACCTACTATTTTTGTTGTATTCACTCCTTCTCTTGCTAACTCAAGGAAGCAGAAAATTCTATCTCTAAAGATGTAACCAATTGAAACATTGACTATAGGTCAATATAAATTATTTTGAATAAATGAAAGTTTTCAGAAATTCATGCATTTTTCTTAGGTCTAGGTTATAAGTAAGATCCTGTACTTGACATATATGTAGCTTTCACAGTCTCCTTCTCTAAAGAAATCCTTTTATCGGTCATCTTCTCATAAACTCACGTGGTCTTGGTTGCAACCTTCTCAGGTACGTTTGTACACATCTAAGAGAGTATTTGAAGAGCTACAATGTGCCAAAGAGGAATACATTCAGTCCACCATCACCATAAGCAAGGAACAGAAAGTAGTTCTCCCAAAGATGGTTGATTCCTTTGAAAAAATTCAGGTCTTGGAGCATCTGATCTGATGGAGATGATTAAGCCTTATCTACCAGATTCTCAAAGGAAGAGCATTCAAGAGTTTCAATCAAAGTCAAGCCTGAAAAACATTGAATTAACCCCTCATAACTTCACTTTCCATTACTTGATTTCAAAGGAATTAGCTTGGTAATGACATGCCTTGGTAGGATTCATGTAACGTGCAGGAAGCAGATTTGTCTGCCTCAAAGCATAACCGGTGAATAATCGTTGTCTGCATTATATCTCTGTGAAAATGTTAAACTCAGAAGGGTAACAATAAGGTGAGAATACGAAGCAGAGAAAGATGTACTTCAGATAGAAAGCAAATATGTACCTAATTTTTGCTTCATAACTCTCTATGTTAAGGTCCTTCTTGGGTTTAAGTACTTTACTATAGCTACATTTTTTTTTTTCAATTAATGGATGTATATTCTTAATTCTTTTCCATCTGCTTCGTATGATATTTCAATCCTGTATACTTTTTCTGTGTCTGCTCAGTAGAAATCATTACTGACACCTAGCCCAGGAATACTCAAGCACATTCTTATTGCCTTTTGGTCAAACAGCAGAAAGGTAACGAGAAAATAAGTGGAAAGAAAATCACGGACTCTAAAAAAAATTTCAAATTTTTAAAACTTAAATCTTTTTTTAGTTAATCGAATTTATGATATTGTTTTCGGTCCTTCAAATTTAAAATTGATCGTTTTAATCTCTATAATTTGACATACAAAACTTTTTTAATTTTAATACCCAAATGCCTTGTACTTAAAATGCTCTTACAGGGAAAGTGTGTTTGATGACAAGAATGTAGAATCAAAATAGTTTATCATGTTTGGGACAGAAAATAAAAACATTTTTTTTCCAAATTACATGACTAAAGTTCAATTTTAAATTTGAGAATAAAAACGGTATGATCCCAAATTTGAGATACGAAATATGTTTAAGTTTAAATTTCAATTGTTCCTACAAATTGAAGTTATCAGGATAGGAGCATAGTTTCCCGATTTTTCTTTGAGGAGGAATCAATACATTTAGTCTAGTAGATTAATATTTAAATCACATTACGGTTGATGTTATAAACTGACTACGTGGTAGACAGAGTACTGAATTATTAACTAACCATAAATATAACAGATCAAATGTATCTAAAATATCTCCGAGGACTCATGCAAACTCGCAAGTCCTTCATAATACTTGCATGAAGGCGCATTAAAACTGCACAAGCTGAAGTATAGACTCTTGCTGTATGTCATGGTCCGAAAGGGGGGTCTTTTATCGTCAAACTGCTTGTCTCTCCCTACAAGGATCCATCTCTGCCTTGATGGAATCTGAACTTCATACGTAAAGAATGTCTTCACAGAACAGCAGCAAAACCAAAACTCACAGCGGCAATCAAAGAGCTGGCTTTCTCCTAGCTCCTCACATGCTTGAAAACCAAAGTAGAGCACAAGAATTCAAAACATTTTTCTTTGTTTTTATTCGCACACTTCAGATCACCCATAGCAGCACCAACACACTAGGTGGAATCACCAGAACTTTCGTAATCATTGAGCATTAGTCCTTCATTATGTTCCATATGTCACCAAATATGAGACACAGTTGGTCGTGTAGATTGTAGAACACCACCTTTTCGTCTTGAATAACTGCCTTCACAAAATCTGTAATCTACCAAAACTTCAATTCAAAAGGAATAAACTCTCTCCATATGTATCTCCATGGAAGCTTGTATCCCGATGGTGGATTTACAAGTCATCTCATCAGGCCAACTTACAGTTGTTTAGATCTCTACTGCATTTGCCAAGAGATTCCTGTGATAGGATAGGGTAAGACGAGACAACATCAAATATGTGTACGTAAGGAGGAGATGTCATGTATATTTCATCCCCTCAGTGTCTAAATTTGAGTAGTGGGATGATGAATTGAGCAAGTTGGTCTACAGGTCAAGGAGTCTCCGTTTCTAAAAACTGTCGTATACCTCTTCCAAATCATTAAATGCACTTTCATGAAGAAAATAGTCTTCCAATCACTTTTGTAGCAGTACTGTAATTCCCATTGGATACTGCAATACTATCTATAAGCATGCTGCATTGGATGGTGGCTTTAAGATCCCTATAAGGCAAGGCATCCAATTTTACTGGCATTGGCTAGTTAACCATCAAAATATATCCTAAATACCAGCCTGAATTTCATTAAGTTGCTTCAGTTCTATGAAAGATAAATACAGTTTCCCATTCAAGCATATCAAAGTTGAATATATTGCATCTGCTTTTGAATGAGATGTATCACCAGAAGTAAATACATGAATACCATTTTCCACAAATATCCAACTGCAACCAGCAAGTTTCTTGGCCTCGGATCCTCTCATTTTCTTTCTTATTCTTCCCATCTCATCCCACTTCCCTGTGGCAGCATAGGCATTGGCCAACTGCACATATCTAGACCCGTTATCTGCTTCAACTTTTAATAGCTCCTCTTCTGCCCGTTTGACAAGTGCTGCATCGCTGCTCATCTTACAAGCATTAAGAAATGCCCCCCAGATTGTAGCATCTATTGGTATGGGAATCTTCCTCATGAATTCTACTGCCTTTTCTAGTTTATTAGCCCTTCCATACATATCAACCATACACGCATAGTGGTTAATCTCCGGCAATACATTGTAATCTTGATCCATGGAAATAAAAAATTGCTCTCCTAGTTCAACTAATCCACTGTGCCGACAAGCTGATAGAAGTGCAATAAAAGTGACTGCATCTGGCTTGACACTTTTATTCAACATTGCCTGAAAAAGATAAATTGCTTTATTTTCATAGCCATGATGAGCATAACCAGCAATCATGATATTATATAAGATTGCATCTCTATCACTATCAGTAACCAGTTGGAAGATTTTCTCCGCATAAGTAACATTTCCACATTTTGAGTACATATCAATCAAAGCACTCAGTAATTTCTTATCCGCATGAAATCCCATTCTCAAAATGTAAGCATGAATTTCCTTTCCCAAACTAAGGGCAGCTTGTATGGCACAGGCACCAAGCACACTGCTAATGATCATTGTATCAGGAACTAATGCTTCTTTAGTTTTAAACTCTCTGAAAAGTTTGAATACTTCCTCACATTGTTGTGATTTAACATAGCCAGAACATAGAGCTGTCCATACAACAGAGTTTCTTTCAGAAAGTGAATCAAAAAGCCTTTGGGCTTCGGTCATGTTACCTTGAGATGAGTAGCCTGCAATCAATGAAGCTACTGCAAATGGACTTTTAATCTGAATTTCTGCATTGACTAACTTGGCATATCTGATATTCCCACACTTACAGTAGAAGTCGACAATGCCACTGCTAATAAATTGATTTGAACTGTAACCCTTTTTCAAAACCCAAGCATGAACAGACTTACCAAGTTTTAAACATTTTAGACCTGTGCAAGCACTCAAAACACTTGCTAAAGTGTGTTCGTTGAAACGAATACCATTTTCTGTCATCACAACAAACAAGGTAAGTGATTTCTCCACATAGCCATTCTGGGCGTACCCGGCAATTAATGTGTTCCAAGACACGGTATCATTTAATTCAGGATTTTTCCAAAATATCTTTATGGCCATGTCCATCCTTTTTTCCCTACAACAAGCTGCAACCATTGCATTCTTTGAAATCAAGTCCACCATCCCCTCAGAACCGCCAAATGCAGTACATGCTTCTTGAAAGGAACCACATTTAGAGTACATGTCTATGAGGGAACTCAAAGCAAACTTGCTCAAATCATTTGCAGTTTTCACCATATATGAATGCATCTGCTTCCCATAACGCAGCACACGTAGTTTGGCAGCAAGGTTGAGCATGGTCGTGAGAGTGAACTCATCAATCCCAATTGTATCACGTGCAGATTGCATTCTAGTAAAGAAATCAAGTGCCTCAGTCTCGTAGCCATCCAAACCAACATAAGCCGACAACATGGAATTATAAGAAACCAAATCTCTATGAGAGGCAGAGTCAAAAAGGGCTTGTGCGCGAGTCAAGTTGTGTGCTTTTATGTAAGCCATAATTATGACATTCCAAGAGAATACGTTCGGGTGGGGAATTTCATCGAACAGTTTGTGGGCCTCTTGCAAAAGGCCATGCTTAGAATAGAGGTGAATGAGTTGATTACAAGTGAAAATGCTTGATACCAAACCCGATTTTATTGCCTGGACATGGTCACGGTATACCAGAGCATCTCTCACTCTCAGGGACCTAATTGCCATTGCTAATGACTATTGCTTTTAAAGTGTAAGTATTGTTGGTTTGTTCCTTCTAGGACCAAAAACAAAAGGCTTAAAAAATTTTGAACAAACAAAATTGATTTTTTCACAAACATAAAAAAGATTGTATATATATATATATATATATATATATATATATGTGATGATGATGTTGTTGGTTTTGCAGTTTGATTCACGCTCCTTCATGCAAGCATATCAAAAGAAATGGGAACAAAGGTGCACGTGTTTTCCCACTCAAAACAAGTTTGAAGGTTTTTACAATAATTTGCTTTTTGAGAGTAATATTCATTTATACTCTTATTTCACACTATATTTTATTAATAAAATATTATATATAAATAAAATAATAATATATATTAGTGTTAAATAGTATAAAAATAAATAGTAATGTCAAAATATCATCATTCTATTAAAAATTGAAAGTGATGATATTTTGACACCAATATTCATCCTTAATACTATTTAACATTAATATATAATATTATTTTATTTATATATAATATTTTATTAATAAAATGCAGTGTCAGAAGTATAAGTGAATAGTATTTTAAACTAGTATTTTTTTTTAATATGTCAATCATGTCTTTAATTAAGGTTTCTCTTTCATAATAAATAATAAAAAACAATCTTATAACCGTGCATTTATTTTTTCAATCAACATTGAATTTATTATCACAAAATTAAATATTTAAAAATAATATGTGTAATTGATTTTTTTTTTAAATTAATCGTATAAATTGTAAATATTTTAACAATAATAACAAACTAATATTTGTATCTTAACAGCAAAATATCTCATTTTAACACATTAATGAAAAGAAATAAATAATTATCCATATTTATATAAAAATTACCAATATATTTTTATTATTGTCAAGAAAAATAAAAATATATTATATCTTTTAAAAATATT
>Ga0099824_1000701_pt1 | contig 42641 bp, 10 predicted proteins | sample SiratrowhiteBW_FD_76837 | JGI IMG/M metagenome (GOLD analysis project Ga0099824, IMG submission 76837) | Root nodule microbial communities of legume samples collected from California, USA - Siratro white BW | ecosystem: Host-associated > Plants > Roots > Nodule | place: USA: California... | reverse complement strand
TTTTTTATTTTTTTTTTTTTATATATATATATATATATATATATATATATATATATATATATATATATATATATATATATATATTACTTTAACCTTAATAATTTGTTTGTCTACAAATATGTCCTTTTCTATTTTAGTTTATTCCTATTTTTCATTTTCTTGTGCACAATTCTCATTTAAAATTAGAGATATTTTGTCTTGTAACTTTAAAATATGGCAACTTTAGTCTTACTTTCAAAATTTCACATGTTTTTTTTTATTTTATTTTATTTTAATTTAATTTATTTTAATCCAAATTAAACCATATATATAACATTTTGATATAAGATTGATTTATTTAATTAAATGTAAGAAACAAAAATAATATTTCAGAACTAAAGAATAATCTTATTTTAATGGGTTTATTAGATGCTTGAGGGTTCACTTGGAATGTCAAAGGTGGTGTGATGTTAGTGTATGGGAAAAGGAATTTCCTGATAATATACGAAAACAATGTGGGTAATTTCTATATTTTAGAAAGTTTATTATGATAGGTATTACATTTTCTATATCTCTTATTGTTTGATAATACTTGGTGATACGTATGTTTAAGTCACCTAAGTAAAGCAAGGATGAAGGATGAAAGTATTGTGTAAGTGTAGATTATTAAGTAACCACCAGATGAAGACTATATAGTTCAGTAAGATTTGTTATCTCAAAAAATCCAAGGCCTATAAAGTGTACAACTCTTGCACCTTGATCATAGAGAAAATCATAAATGTAAAGTTTGAGACTCAAACTGATTAAATCTTGATATAGATTTTGCATATCATCATATGAAGCATCATCAGAGCCACCATAGATGGATTAGATATATGTTTTGTCTAATCTTGAAGATCAAATCTTAGGAGAGAGAAATGTTGATGTCAGAACCAAATTGTTTTTCAAATATAGAGCTACTGCTTTGGTATGTATAACTATATAAGATAGAGGAAGTTCTGACAGACACAAAATGGATTCTAATCATGGAAGAAGAGATCAACCAATTTACCATAAATGATGTCTAGATGTTGGTGTCTCCTCCATCTGACCAAAGTGTTACTGGAACAAGATGGGTCTTTAGGAACAAGTTTGACGAAGATGACAATGTGATAAGGAATAAGGCTAGATTGGTAGCATGAGGTAACAATTAGTAAGATGGTATAAATTTTACTGAAACCTTCGCTCCTATTACGTGTCTTTAAAGTTATAAGAATTTTATTAGTTTTTGCTACTTACAAAATATAAAGCTTTTACAAATGGATGTTAGAAGCAATTTTTAGAAAGTTTCATTAAGAAGGAAGTTATGAAAAACAACCTCCTGGTTTTAAAAATATTTCAAAAGCAAACCATGCTTTTAAATTATAGAAGGCTTTATATGATTTTAAACAAGCTTTTAGATCTTAGTATGACAAACTGAGAGCTTGTAAAATAAAAGGTTGATACAACCTTATTTCAAAAAGAACACAACAAAGATTTCATAATTGATGTTTACAAAAGGTCCACAAGAGGTGGCATAAAATTTCAACAAAATACAATCATTTCGCAACCATCTCAAGAATCCACATGGTTCCATTTAAATGAGAGGGTTGTGATATTCATAATTCCTTAGATTCTCAAACTTCAAATAGTAAATTTTTTTTTTTTAAATGGTGGAGATTTCGTATTGCTATAAGGGATTAATGTGAACTAGATTTATGTGACCAATATCACATGACCAAGTCTATATGATTGATTATCATTTTCCCTATATATATTTTGTTGATTTCAATAATTATTGAGCACTTTAAGATTAGTGTTAAAGGTGAATTCTCTATTACTGTTAGCAAAACCAATCAATTGTACAATGTTATTTTACAAAAAATAGGTATTTGTAAAGCTTGAGAATGAATGAACATTCTCAAGATCTACATCAGGTGAAGGACATAAAGTTTGGAAGTCCAATGGTTATACAATCCTCCAGAGACTATTAAACCACATATTGATATCATATCTTATGTTCCTCTTGTGGATAGGAGTATTTCAATATACAAATGGTTATACAAAGATTAGATGGTTTTTCAATAGAACAAAAAACTCATTACAACTATTGTGTTGAGAGATTCACACATTTGAACAATTGTCTTAATGAACTCTCTGACCAATTTGCTTAAAAATATAGCTTGTTTATGGATATAGCAATGATGAGCAAGATGATTAAGATAATGTCTTGATGTGCTTCCTTTTTCCAAGTTGTGATGTTTCTATTTAGGTGATTTTTTTTATGTTTCCATGGCGTAATTTCTTTTCTTACCATGAACATAATCTTTCATAGTTTGAATGTTATATTTCTTTACTTGTTTGATTGTGCCAAAGGGGAGAAAGGTGTTTTATGTTTGTGATTTAGGAATCAAAATTTACACAAAATTCATGTCATTGATCCAAGTGGTTACCATTATCAAGCATGGGATTTTATTGAACTTGAAGAGTTTATTTGATGCCTACAACCTCTTTTGAACAAAGTTTATTGATGAAGATTTTATAATTCATTGATATTGTTGTGATTTGAGCAAGTAGATAATATTGATCTTGATAATTTATGTGTTAAAATTAGTTTTCAGACCAATTGAATTGATTTAAATGAATGTCAAGTGATTTCCACCAATTAAAACTTTATTTTAATAAGTTAAAATGTTTATAATTTTGTGAAAATACAAGCTAAAGCATTTCAATCAATTGAAACAAACTTTTAATATGTTAAAATCCTAAAACTTTCATAATAAATGAATTTCTCTCTTTCCAATAAAGAAAAGTGAATCAATCGATTGAAAAATACTAAAAAGCTATTTTAAGTTATTCAACCAATTAAAACATAAACCCTTTTATTGAAAATGATCTTTAAAACTTGAATACCTTTTGTTTCAACCGATTGATTATATCACTTTAAATTTTCTATGTTTACATATCTTTTATAAAAAAAAACAAAAAAGAAACTCAATCAGATTAATGTACATATGTTTCAAAGTGAAAAATCTAATTTCTCGAGTTGAATATACTTCTTGGAACTACTTTTAAAAACTTTTTTTCAAAATTAAGATTCAAGTATTGGTCTACTAATCTCTTTCGTGAAGGTCGCCTTACACTACTCTTATTGAGAGTTCTTTTCACTGCAAATTGAATCCAAGTGAATTTGTTTCCAATCTTTACTCTTTTTTTTATTTATTATATCGTAGTTATCTTGATCACGGTGATCAAGATTGATTAATAGAAGGTTTCACAAGTGTGTAAAGATATTATAGGATTCAAGATCTAGTAGTTGTATTATTTGTCTTATAAAGTAGATATAAAAACTTAAATTTAGTTGATTGGATTTAATAGTGTAATTAGGTAATTGGATCTAATCATATTTAGAAGATGATATTGGTAATATGTTTTAAAACCTTGATTAAAATTTTCTTCTTGATTTAACTGATTCAAAGAAAATCTTAAATTTAGTTTCTACTTTTAAAAGATGATTAAAAGTTTTAAAAGTTTAATTTATCCGTTGAGCTCAGGCCATTCTTCTAGCATAACTTAAAAAGACTTTATTCATGTTAAAATATTTAATTGGTCAGTAAAATCTTTCGTAATTTCATTGGAAAATTAGACTTAGTTCAGGTTAAAAGTAAACTAGTAGTATAAAACTAAAATATTTATTGTCACTTACTACCATACTTAATTATTTGTAGAGACATTTTAGAAGATCTTTATAAAGACTTTTACAAAACCATTAAATAATTTCCTACAAGAATGTAATTGGATGATTATGCAAACTTTAACCTAATATTTTTAGCTCTCCTTAAATCTCCTTTCTAAAACTAACATTTTTTTTATGCACATTAGAATTTCGTGTAATGTAAAAATATCAACAATCTATACATCTTAGAATTTCATGTAATAAAAAACTGTTTAACAATCTATAACCTATTCGATCATACATGATTTCTTTTTTCTTTTGCGTTATTTAGTATTCTCCCACAAATATCTCAAATCAAATTAATTTCCGTTCTTAATAATTATAAAAAATATAATTAATTTCATCAAGACCATCCTATGATAACTACTTTCATAGTTTCATTAATAACATGATTAGAAAAAAAATATATATATATATTGGCTAGTTCTACGAGATAAGACTAGTCCAATTCTTGCATGATTATGGCGGCTTCATTCGTGACAGAAAAATTTGCATTTAATTTCAGCCTAAAATTTGGATTACATTTTATTAGGTTTTACATCTTATGTCCAAAAAAAGTTTTATGGCTTAACTTAGCTACTGTGTTGTTAATGTATTTGCATATTGAAATAAATGACATTTTAATAAGAAAGATAATACTTTGACATCACTATTCATTTTCTATCTTCATTTAACACTTTTATATATTATTATTTTATTATTTATATAATACTTTATTACATAAAGTAATGTTAAATAAGATATAAAGATGAACAGTAGTGTCAAACAAATATCTCTCTTTTAATAATTTATTTTTCCGATCATGCTAAAGCTACTAGAAAAAAATATCAATATCTAAAATTATTGTTTTGCTACATGCTTATTACATTATATTATATTAGTAGGTTTCCAGAAAAAGTCTAATTCAATTAGAAAAATGTAACGGATTAAGTTGGGGGTGAAGAATTTCCAAATGTTTAATGGTTGAAGTTAATTATGATGACTAAAAATGTAAGTGTCAAATTGATGAGATTATGATCTATCAAAGTTTTTTTTTTTTTCTGAAAGAATAAAAACAAAAATCAATTAACAAATGAAAGAAAAATGTAAATAATCTTAAAAAGAAAACATGTAAAACAGTCTAACTTCTAAGCCCAGATCATTCTACCAGGCTCAATAAGCCCACAAAAAGTGTATACTCTATAATTATATAGTTAAACTCATCTCATTCATGTTATCTAAATGTCTCACAAATCATAGGGATTGTGTGAAACTTGATATGTTACTAAACTAATTATTAACTATTACAGAAAATTAAATATATTAAAATATTAAATTGGAGATAAATTGCATGAAATTTTGTTTGTATAAAAAAAAGGTTCCAGTGAACAAATTTTGAGAAACTGCTGTTGGACTGAAACAAAGGAAATAAAGAAATGTAGGATTGATTAAAATATTTTGATTAATGCTTTTCTCCATTCCAGTGCTTCCTTACTACCTTTACTCCATTTTCCTGCTTTGTTGTCTTCCAACATTGTGCCTACAATGGCCTGCAAACCATCCACTTCACACTTTAATATTCATTTTCTTTCAAATCTTCATCAAATTTGTGTTAAACAAAACTTGTACTAATTTTGAAGGAATTAATTCATCTCCTAAACCTTTTTTTTTATTCAAAATTGAAAATTGAAACTGAGATTTGAAAGTGTTATGTGATGAGATTCATGACTAACCTTGTAAAGTATCCCTCGAGCTATCCCCAGTTTAGTGTCTCCATTATTAGAGTCGTTGTAAATTTTCAGTAGTTCCTTACACTTCTGAAATAGATAAATAAAATCTTAATTACTATTTTTCCTATTATGTCTTTATTTTCTTTTATTTTATCTTTATACAGAGCAAAATAAATCTAGATTAGTTAAAACTAAATTACAAAATTTTGATATTTTAAGTACTCTGATTTTAGTTATTTATGTATAATTTGATATGCATTTTTGTATGAAGAACATTCATCTTAAAGTTTGAATCTCCACATGTGAACATATGCTAACACTAAAAATACCCCAGTAATTAAAAACTAATATTTTTTTTTCATCAATTCATAGGTAGAGTACTAATTGAAAAGTAATATTTTTCTTTTATCAATTCATAGGTAGAGTACTAATTGAAAAGTAATATTTTTCTTTTATCAATTCATAGGTAGAGTACTAATTAAAAATTAATACCCTACTACTTAATATTCTTACAAAAATTACTGCAACTTCATGCATTTCTAATCAAATGTATTTATTAATTCTTTAGCTAATGTAATTAATATATATATATATATATATATATATATATATATATATTAGGGATGAAATTCACTAACCTCTGGAGGGGTTATCTTATTAGCCTTGTTACGGTGAAATATTTGAGAATGAGAACGAGATTCAGATTGAGATTCAGATTTAATCAGTATGTCGATTAGCTCTTCCAGCTTTTCATGAGCTTCCTTCAACTTTTCCTACACAATCAAGAAACTATTTTATCTTTTCACACCTCTTTTTAATATTAAAGTACATTGTACAGTAAAAAAATTATATATATATATATATATATATAATAAAAAATAAAAATATTTTTATCTTTATTTAAAATTAACTTATACACAAATTAAAAATTACAGATAAGACAAGTTATATATGAATTTTTATAAATTTAAGCATAACAAATAAAAGTAGACTTTAAGCTTGACTTAATCATATAAAATGGATTAATCGAAAGTGAAATTTATATATAAGGATAGTTTAATAATGGCTCGATAGGCTTAATAATTTTATTAGGATAAGCTCTAATATCATATTAAGAAGTCGACTTTAAGCCTAACTCAACCTTACAAGATCGATTTTGTAAGGTAAGGTTTACACCCTCTCATAAGCTATTGAAACACTTTATCTTTAATTTAATCGATGTAAAATCTTCAACCATACATAAATTAATTTTAATTAATAAAAAAGTATTTTATTTTTATTTTTTATTTTTTCTCTCTTAAAAATGTTTATGAGAAAATTTGTCTTATTAGACTCTATCTTATGAGTTTGTCTCTTTTCTTTACACTTAAAAGAATACATAGAGACTAGAACTTATAACTACTATCTTTATTTATATTAAAAATATTTTACTTTTCTTAAGATACTTTCTACTTTCATTTTTCTTTATGTAAAATGTTTAAAAAAATAAGTAAATATAAAACTAACACTAAGAAATATTTATAAATAAATAAATAAATAACTGAGGGAGTATAAAAGCTGGTTTTTTATTATAATATATCATTTAAATATACAGAAATTAACTAATCTTTATAATAATAATAATAATTAAAATAAATTAGTTTTTCTTTAGTTCATACCTGAAGCATGAAAACTTCTACCAAAGCCACTGCAAGGTTCTTTTCTGCCTCTGGGAAATTATTCTTGCACTTCAAGTATTGTTGTTCCAGTGTTTTCAGTGCTTGACCTCCTTTCTCAGATTTGCTTTGACCAATAGCAATAAACTGAAATCATGACATGTTGAATCAAAAGGGATTAGCTAATAATTATCAAATTAGTTTTGACCATTTTCTTCATTCTTTTAAATGCAGCATCAACCTTCAGTGTTTCACTTCATTCACAACAAAATCTAGAACTAGTACTATATTATAGCAGAAGAATAAAACCTTAAGGGTGTTAACTTCGTCTTGGCTAGGTCCAAGTTTACTAAACCCTGAAGGGATTGTCATATTCTGATGAGTTTCTGCATCATCCATTGTTTTCAACAATGACTTAAGAGCACTCCTTCCTCGGCCCTCAACCTCGGATGGATCAACTTCACCCAACATAGAAAATTTGTCACAAGCATGAGCAGTGGTGAGTTTTGGATTCATCTTAAAGTTAAACAAGCCAAGAACACATGCCAGCACAAGAGAAGCTCCAGTCACCCCTCTCAAAAATTTGCTGCCTCTTCCCTCGTTCTGGGAGGGCTGAGAGAATCTTCCAAGTATGCAATTTGCATGGCCAACTGAACGTGTAACTGGGTGTCTGGTGGAGGAAAATTGAGGGGCACAAAGAGGTTTGGCATGGTTAAACCTGAGATGAAATCTGGTAGACCCTGCACCTTGAAATCCTTTGGAGCTGTAGGGAAAGGGACAGTAGCGTAGGGAAATAGCAGATTCCATCTGATGGAAATTACTGAAGGACAAATTATGTATAAGCAGCCTATGTGTCAACAAGTGTGTTACTACAAGTATTTATGATACAAATCTACAATGCGTGAGAATGAAATTAGTGCATCTATGGTGAAGAAAAGTTTGAAGGGAGGTATCTATTTTGTGTTTTGAAAGAAAGCTGAGAAAAGAGGTGGGTATAATTTCTTTGCTTCTTTTTACACAACAGCCAAGAGAATGACATGTCATTTTACTAGCCCCACCTTGCTAATCAGAATAAATCTTTGCTTAAAACAAGGGAATGAGGAATTCCTTAAAGTTACTGTGGACACAAAATTACTTTGCCTAATTACCAGGACTAGAATAGAATCAGAATGTTTGCATCACACTTCACAAACTTTTTATATTGTGTTTTGTTTTTGCTCTTTACTTACTGCTTATTGACTTGTGAGGAATACTCATTTAAATAAAACTTGTTCTTTGTCACATGGGGAAAGGAAAAGGTTAGACGTGGACCAACTCGAAGAAAATTGGTGAAAGAATGGTAGGAATATGGATCTAAGTGAAGCTTAAAGCTTAAATAGGTTTACTATATGGAAGTTTTCCCAGGTTTACTATGTGGAGGTTTTCCTAGATTTACTAAAGATAAACGAAATCCAACAACACATGCATGCAACATGGTAAATGAAATAGGCAAGCTATGTAGAAGTGTGTGTGTTTGTGTATTGTGGAGAAAGGCTATAGTATAGGTGATTTATTTTGATTAAAGAAATTTAGGTTGTGAGGAAAATTCTGAGAGGTAAGACGGTTGAAGTATTCATTGTTAAGACAACTTTGAATTAAAAGCCCCACCTTCTTTCCAAAAAAAAAAAAAAAAAAAAAAAAGGATTCGGAAAACATCTCAACAGTTTGAACTTTGAACTACAGTTTCTAGTGTTGAGAAATTCAGAGCAAGAAAATAGAGTGCGAGTGTGAGAGTCTTACAAAGCAGACATAGTGGTGATGGTCATGAGCACGTTCAAGTGAGGCATTCTGCTAATGCAGCGTTTGATTACGGGAATGGCGATCATTCCTTCGCCTAAGGAAACGGCATGAAACCAGAGGAGTGGGCCCGGTCGTCGAGGCTGAGAAGGGTGTCCGAGGCGCTCCGGCCACCGGAGCGGGTGTTCAAGGCCGAGAAACCTGCGCCACCGCAGGTGGAGGCGGATTAACGGCGATACGCCGTAGCTTAGGGCTCTGTATAGCTTGTACACCGCCAACCCCCTCTTCATCCTTCTATTCTCTTCCGCGCCATTCTTCCTCCTCTTCTACCTTCTGCCACTTCACCACACCAGAGTGTGACCCCAAGCCCAAGCCCAACGACTACCCCCTCCGTGTGGGCCTGCCGTCCCAAGTACGAGTGATTCTTCCTGCACCTCCATGACGACTTCCTGCACCTCCATACTAATAACGATTTTACAAAAATACCCTTTTAATATTTTTGAAAATCCCATCTTACCCTTTTTCATATCTTCATCATCTCCTCCTTTCATCTTTCTATCATTTCAGCCTCCAACGACCCTGCACCTCCATACCTCCATACGCAGGTTCCTGCACCTTCAAAATTTCTTCTAGTGTTCTTCTATTACATTAGAGAAAGGTTTAAACACTATAAAAGTTTCACTATTATATCCTCCATCCACAAAGGTTTTACAACCCGCAATTCATTTTTAAAATTTTTTTAAATTACAAATTATACAACTAGTAATGTGTTTCAAAAATTTTTATATTACGGATTGTAGAACCCATAATAATAAAGATGCAGGAAGTCCTCATGGAGGCGCAAGAAGAATCACTCCCCAAGTACAAATAAAGTGGGCCTTTTATGACGGGCCGCTCAATCGCAAATGATAACTACACTTTTCTAACTCGTCTTTTATTTTCAGTATTAGGAATGTAGTATCTATAGATTCTTTTCACTATTTAAAAATATCAATATTTTTAAAATTAACTACTTTGATGACTGAGAAATTTAACTAATTTAAAATCAAATAATTTACTTTTTTATTCAAATCATTACTGTTTAGGCCTAATTGTAATTTAGATCCCTATATTTTTGCAAAATTTGTAATTTTAGTCCCTAGATTTTTTTCTATGTAATTTTGGTTATTGCAGTTTGCTAAATGCATAATTTCGGTCCCACTTAATATTGATCCTCAATTCCTATAAGATGACAGATTCAAATTTTAAACTTATGTTAATATGTAGCGTGATAAATGCACCAGGTGGACAACATGCAACAAAATTAATGATATCTTCCATGGCTTATTGGAGTAGATTTCTTCATTTTTATGTGCAATCAAGAATTTGTTGCTTTATGTAACGTAGTGATGTGACATATTTTATGACCTTGTCTTGCAATCATTCATAGTTTTGCTTGGTTATGTGTTTGAATAAAATCAGAACTTAACCAAAATGCAACTCAGAATCAGCTTGATGTGATTCTCTGCGTATTGATATAGTAAAAGTATTATGACACTTTTTGGAAAAGGCTACATCAGAAAATGAAAACTGTACATGATCGGTAACATTATTCACATTGGCAATGTTCTGTAGCCTAAAAACGTTCATCGTACAAGTGATTCTTTCTTAAACGAACACCATTAAAAGTTCTAGACCCTGCAAATTCCTGTGCATGTCTCATGCGAGCCTCTCTATTAATCCTACTGCATACATAGTGAAGACCAACCAGGAGTTCAACCATTGCAGCTTCAGCTTTTGCTTGGTTTGCAAAGTAAAGAGTTTGGACAAGCAAAATATTTGCTTTGCAAGCAGATTGCTCCCTCTCAAAATTCCTCTCACAATGCCACTTTATCATGTTGTGTGCCAGAGGGGCCAGCCATTCCAATATCTGTGAGACTACCAAACTCCATTCCACTCCAAGAGTAGCTTCATGGGCAGAAGCACGAGTGCTCTTTGCGTACCACTTCAGCTTACCCCTCAGAGCGGTTCTTATAGCGGTTGGTAACATGTCATACAAATCATCTCTTGTTTCAAGATCAATGAGGTGTGGTGCTGACACCATCTTCTCTATTAGCACAATCACATATGCATAATGTAGAGCCAAAGCTGCACCACCAAGGGTAGATTCACCTGGCTTTAACCGATCCTTCATAGATAGTCTAAAATAAATTCTACTTCTGCATGTCAGAGATTTTTTCTCCACTATCTTGTCAATATTCTTCACATGGCAATCCACCAACCTCATAGAACTACCCTTAGTTGGCATACACATAGGAGAATTATTTGCAACTGACATGCAACCTATGTATGGCCCAATATTTTTGAACTGCTTGCCTTCTGAATGAGGCACTTGTTGCTTTTTCTTCTTTCTCTTGCTCTTGTTTTTGTCCACTACAAACTCTTGCTTGCTCCCAAAACGTTGTGAACTGAATCCACGTGAATTAGTCTTAGAAGAATGCATAAGATTAGAGAAGGAATGAGTGCGAGTAAGATGATTGGTATTGGTATTCAAGGAGGGAGAAAGAGATTCATTTTCCTGATTTTCAATATGTATATGCCTGTTTCCAAAGACAAGTATGATTCTCTCAAGAATTGTGAACAACGATCTTGCCAATAACCGGACCACGTAGTCATGAGTTCTGTTCCACGGAGACATGTCTCTGAGAGTTTTCACTTGCTGGCGCTGCCACATGACCTTCTTGTGAAACTCAAGCAATTTCACCCCATGAAGCTGGCGATTCGCCTTCATTCTCCTGAAAGTCTGTTCTCTCTCGGCTAGTACCTCAAGCTCTTGGGACAGTAGTGACATAGCAGCCACAAATCTATCCATTTTCTTCACCTTCCTCTCCATCTTTTTCCATGCATATTCCCACCCTGACCATTGAGCATGATGCTGAGCAGGATTGTGAACAAAATGTTCATAACCATGATACACTACATCCTTGCACCTTTTACTCAACCTGGCCACAGACCAAGCTAGGGACTCAAAGTTATTGAGTATCTCACTCAATGCCAGTTCCATCAAGAAATCGTCATCATCAGACACTAGCATTTTCACCCCAACCGATCTCACTATCCATTCCTTCGTAATCATTATCTCCCTGCTACTCAAAGAACGCCATAAACTAACCACCTTAGACATCAAACCCGCAACTTCAAACGCCAAAATCCCAATCACTTCCTTGCCATCTGATGCACTCTTGCGTGAGACTGGCAAGAGAAGAGCACTAAGCCATTTCCTATTCACCGCTTCAGTCCCCATAGTCCAATGCCCACGTTTCCTAATTAGCATCTCAACAGTCAACAAATACCCCTAATCTTGTTTAGACTTTATCAAATACAAAAACACAAAACCCCTTAAAGCCACCAAATTGCAAGACCCAAACTTGGCCAAAAATCACTCAATAACACGTGACCAACAGCAACAGGCATTAGTCTTTAAGATAAAGTTTCTGATATTTCAAAATTTAAGTTGAGTTAAAATTGCGTATAACTCAATCATAAAAGTTAACTAGTGAAGTAAGAACTATTTCCGCTTAATACGCAATTTTCACTGCATTAAAACAAAGGGTTTCCAACGGCTCACAAAACTCAACCAAAGATTCAAAAACACACGTAAAGAAAGATATTAGAAACATACCCTCAACGAGTCTGAAGCAGCATTTAGTTCAATGAGAAGAAACTGAACCTCTCCAAGGATAACAGTGGGACATAATAAGGTGAAATGGCGCAGCAGAAGCCATAATGAATGGATGGTAGAGGTACGAGAAAAGGATAAGAAAATGGAGAAAGGACAAAGTGCAAGAGAAAGACAAAAGACAGGGAGAAAGAGAGAGAGTGGAAAACGGTCAAACCGAGGTAAGCATAAGGGTGTCCACGTAGAATCATGGTTTTGGGAAACGTGACGTTACTGTGACAATTCAGAAGTTAATTGCGTCCGGTAATTGCAGTTCAAAACAGTGTCTGTCTGATGATGATGATGCGCCTTGTGACCCTTTGGTGTTTGAGTGTGACGAATGGTAGCGAACAACTTCGTGAACATTAAGAATTTTGGTTCTACGCGGCTACTAGTTGAAGTGAGCACGTTTTGTTGTGGTAGTTTCATTGTTCCTGGGGACAGGACCGGAATTTTAACGAGCATATGCTACGTTGGATCAATCGTTGGTTATATGCTAAGCCTCGGATTCGGAAACTCTTTTGGATTTAATGTAAATTCAACTTTGCAGAATTGGGCACAATGTAATCCCATTAAATAAATTTACAAATATTAGACTATTCAATTTGTTAATAATGTTCCAACTGCTAAACTAGGTACTCTGATTTTATGCAAAAGTTTCTCTACCCCTAGTGAATAAAAAAATTATACCATTTTACAAAGTCTTACTTATTCAAAATGGAAATAAAATTATTTTTTTATTATAAGCAAATGAGGTATACATATATCATATAGGATTGCAAAACTAGCAGAAGAATAAACTGTACAGTTGATTTCATAATGGGTGGATTATTAGTGTAATCTTTGTATTAAAATTTAATTAATATATTTATTAAATACATTAGAGTGTTTCCTTGACGTTAGAATTATTATTAAGTGTAACGTTTATGTAATATAATATGTTATGATATACGTATTTAATATATTGATGTAGTTTTCGTGAATACATTAAATTGTATTTATTAAATATGATGAATAATTAAATTTCATAATACTATTAATCTTCGTATGAGTTAAATCTAATAAATATAATATATGCTTATTGAATATACGAGTTTCCTTATGGATTTTCACTTGTTAAACATGCCTTAATATGCTTTTTAATCTTCAATATTGAGATAAATGTGTTTCGTACTTCAAATTTTAAATTGTTCTTTTTTTTTCCTTTTAATTTAAAAATAAATTTGTTTTAATCTATCCGTTCATACACCTTATACCAAGACACTAATTATTTTTCTTTTTTATTTATTTTTTTCTTTGAGTTCTTTGTCTTCTTTTTTTTTAATTTATTTTTCTATTTTTTCTTATTTTTTCAATGCTTTTTTTTCAAATCTTTATAATAATACTCTAAGTCTTGTTTATTTATTGGTGTTCTATCAGAACATCAATGATAAATATGTCCGTAACTTTCACACGTTAGCACCTAATAAAACTAACTTTAATTTTGGACTTTGATATGTGTTTATAGTTGTATTGCTTATGTAGTCTTTTATAAAAATAAATTTCATTTTTCAACTCTTTGATTCTCAGAAAAGAATTTCATATCAAATTGATAATCTTTTGTACTCTAATGATACTAAAGGATTATTGAATATTTTTAAATATTTTTTTTCTCTTTTCTTGTCTCGTTTGTATTAGTTTTAAAATTTGTCTTTTCATTAATCTTCGGAAAGTATAATCATTTGTTCTCTTTTTTTTTCGGAAAACATGTATTAGACTTGTAAGAGGACTTGAAGACATCTTAAATAATAATTAAGAAAACAATACAAAAGTAAAAACAAGTATATGGGTTAAAGTAAATCACTCTCTTAAGTGTTTCCACTTAAAAATGTTTAGATTTTTCACTAAAAAAATGTTCATGCCTTTTATTAAAAACTACAAAAAATTTTCACAAGGTAAATCAATCCAACACTCAAAGAGATCTAAAAGAATATGAAAAACTTGTAACAAATATCAAATTATAAAACTACTAACCAATAACTTACAAGAATTTTAAAGACAAAAAAACTTTAAAGGAATTTAAAAGACAAACTAGGAAAAAAGTAGAGAAAGAAAGCTAAACTAAAAGAATACGCATTATGTGACAAATTGACTCCAAATAAGGCAAAGAAAAGACTAGAAGAAGACACTCAAATTAAAAAATAAATAAAAAATAGACATATAATTTTACTATAAAATTCATGTTAAAATGTACAAGGAAAATAACACAAAAGGAATAAAATTTTGGAAATACCAACCCAAATAGTTTATTCAAGTGGACAATCCCAAAAAAATCGTACAATTCCATAATTATTTCCCTTTCTTCGTTCACATTTCATAGTGCACATCTTAATCTTTCTAAAACTTTCATCCACATTCTTCCATCTTTGGGTGAGGCACACCAATTTGCCTTGCAGATCACTATGATAACATGAACGAACAGAACATTATAACTCTCCTCATCTTAATCCAAGTATCCACCTCATATTCTTTATACGTTTTTTATCTATTTGGAATCAATCGCACCAAATTAAAGCATAATAAAAAAAATCAAATTGTAATCATCTTTCCTTTATTTTCTCCACTATAATAATTACTCAACATTTTTTTTTTCTAATATAAATAAACTTATGAATCTAACACATCGAATGAATTGGCTAACTATTCAAGTATTAATCAATTATTCGTGTAAACGAATAATCTATCGTATCAAAACTTAGTTAATTATATTCTTATGATAATTTTGAACTTAAATTTATTATATATGAACCCGTGATTTTTTTAAGATTAAGTATTTCAATATAATCAATTTTATTGTTGCTTTATCGATTGAAATGTTCTTATTCATTTTAAAAAAAAAAAACTTGCATGCAAACAATTAAGAATGCTTAATCCAATACATAATAATATCACAATCAATCAAACATAAAAAGTATTAAGACAGATTCAAGTATTTTGTATACATCATGTAAAGAACTCTACTCTATATTAAGTTTAAATGATCTAACAATTTTTTTCTTATTATTTAATCACTTTGATATCATCCTACTTTTTCAATGTTAATTTTTAAAAACCTGAGTGCAAGATAAATAAGTTTGAAATACATAAAAGTGTAAAGTCATATAAGAAGTGACAGAAAATAGTAAATTACATAAGTGAAAGAATAAAAAAATTGTAAAGTCTACTAATGTTTATAATCTATTGAATTTTGAATAGAAAAAAGAGGGAAAATTGGATTATATCACTTAAACACTAAAATAACCTTTCTTATACTTAATTTTCTAAGTTTACCTTTTATTAAAGATATTTATTCCTTTTCATATATATATATATATATATATATATATGTAATATTTTTACTTTCTACAAAATGAAACTAGAGATAAGAAAAAAAAATCTATTATTTTCTAAAATAAACAACCTATAAAATTGTCTCAGTTTTTGTCTTTTCTTTCTTCTATTTGACTTTCTTGCATGCCAAATTAAACTAAAACAAAAAAAAAAGTATTTTTTTTTTATTAATTGAAATTGCATTACCTATTTTGATGAATTAGTAAAAAGTTATTTCAATTAAATAAAATGATACTTTGTTATTTTATAGTGAACAGAGAAAATAAAACTAAATCACTTTTTCAAATCAAACAAACTCTAATTATAATTTATAGTAGTTAAATTGATAAAAATATAATGATTATTCCCATCTTCTCCTTTGATTAGAAAAATGTGGCAGGAAAATATAATTATGTAAAAATAAATTTCTATCCTTATGGTCATTAGGAAAGTGGTATGACCATTTTTCTTATGGATCATAACAATAATAAAATGAAGTTGAGGATCTAAAAACATGCAGCAAGCACATCAATTTTTGGTCAATCTAATTTTAAAGTAAAAGCATATCCACCTGCACAGCAAAGTGCCTAAAAATACAAAATTTATCCCTGTGGTTTATATCAAAATTAGGAAGGTATCAGAAATAACTTTCTTGTATATAGTTTTCGGATCCACGATGATGTGAAAAACTCTTCGAAGTTTCCCCAATGAGCAAAAGTTAAAAATTACAAATAAATTTATCGAAACAATCCGAACATAATAAATAGCCTAAGAAGTCTTTGAGATCCTCTCGAGAAGGAAAGAAGAAAAACTTACAAGGGTTCAACAGAAACTGTAATGAAAAAATAATGAGGCCTCAACAATCCTTTCTAATTTCTGACAACTGTACATAATGTCATATAACCTAGTAGTTGTCACGACAAAGTTCCATGTTAGTTTCATTCAGTTACCATGTCAGCCTCTGCATCACCTGAAAACAAAAAAAAAAAGGTTACAATGTGATGAAAGATTATTGACCTGAAAGTGGAACATCACATCACAAGACAAAACAGTACCATAACCTTCTATTCATCAGGCAAAGATATGTTGATGTCTGGGGATGTCCTCTGGTCTGAATATTCCTCGGAGCCATTCCAAGTAGCAGCATCAAGTGTAGCATCTAGGTTCTGTTTGTCACTTGAAACACTGACAGATTCTCTCTGGGTTTGATCTGGTATCTGAGACATGGTCATCAAAAAGTTTTCACCTTCAGCATTTGCTTGTGAGATAGGTCTAGCAAATGTCACAGTTTCTGGAACAGCTGATGTAGGAGAGACCACTGTCTGTTGTTCACGTTGATACTTCTTCTTTTGGCTCTTCTGCGCATTTTGCGTGAAGCTTCCTACTACAATCTGTAACCATTACAAAAAAAATTCCAACAGAAATATGTAATGAGTCATAAAATAATGTACTCTTCATAGTGCTGAAACTTTTTGTTTCAACAATTTAAATGTAAACAGTACAAGTCAAAAGATCTTGGTCATACAGCCTAGAATAGAAGCCTCATATGATATACGAGTTTATGTTTTAGCTTATGAGAGTTACAATTCCAATCTTATTACTGTGGTTACAATTCATAACAGTCACAGGACAAATCAGTTTGGGGTGTGTGTGTGTTATAGGATAAAAACTAAGGTTAAAACTCGAGAGTCGGTTCTTGTTGTTATACAACATTTGAGTAATTGACATCCCAAACCTATTCTTGAAAGCATAGGAAATCTTCTAGAAAGAAGTAAAGAAAATAGCATACTTGGATGGGACCAGCAGCTGTTAAAAGTCCAGCAACACCTCCTCCTATCACTCGACCATCAGGACCAGCAAGTGAGACACTTAATCCACCAGTTCGACTTTTCATGCCACTGTTGTCGGCTACAGTGAATGATCCAGACAAAGATAAAATCTCAAATCGACCCTGAAAGTAAATAGTGGACTGAATTATTTAACAATTTCCAAAAACAAATAAGCATAGTTGCATGCATGCCAAAAGGGTTATGCTAATAACAAGAGAAAATGCAAAACAGCAGAAAATGACAGGTCCTAGTTGACATTGACCTCAGACAAACTACCACGTTAATGTGTTAATGTTTAAATAGTTAATAGAAAGATGTGTTTTTGCAGATTAATAATGCATCACATAAATGATTCACATCATCATCGTGTACTAAATCTATGCATTGTCTTTATGCATTTCTCGGTTGCACGACAAGGAAGGCTCAACATGAAGCCTAGTTGTCACTTATCATCATATTGTAATACTCAAGGCCATAGAAATGCTAGCTCAGTAGCTTATCATAGTATTTCTGTTGGAAAATTATGACTTAGTTCAGATATACTTTTCAAAAAGTACCAACAGAAGAAGACAACAAGGTCAAATAAATCACAAAATTTTCTTCAGTTAAAAACCAATTTATTTTTAGAACCATCTCATTTCACTTCTTCGAAAAAAACTGATGTAAATATACTGATTTTAACTCTCAAACGATATTTTTATTTATTTGACCACCTATTCTTTTACCATATAAGTGAGTGTTTGTATAAGTTTAGCCAATGTAGCCTTATATCACCCCAATAACTGAAACTCAGCTTGCTGATTAAGATAGCCAACAAAATTATGACTTGGATATTAGTTGAAATGTTTCTCTAGATTTAAAATGATTACAACACTTTACGAAAGAGGACACCGCTAGAAGCGTGTGTCTATCTTCACTAGCTAGTGGATTGTGTCTCTTATATGCTTTATTTTAGCATCTTAATAATTAACTTATTTCCCCTTTCCAGTGTTAGATCTGACACTGGAACTGATGAAATGAAAGGATAAACCAATTCTATAACATACACCCAACACACCAATTTTGAGCATATATCCAATACACAAGGCAGGTAACATGTCCAACCCCACAAACAAGAAGAGACAAACAGAGATCACCTGACATAAATGCACCCAATGCTGCCCTATATGGCATCCATATTCTATATTGGCAGAAGACATAAATATGCTAGCCCATGAAATTATATCAGATACGACTCAAATTCAATCAAAGAAACCATGATATTATGGAATTGGAAAAGCAATCAAAACCTTTATAAAGGAAAAAAATGGCAAAATAATTTTTAATAAGAAAAGCATTTAGATCTAAAGAGACCATGCCTCGTAAGTCAATATGCCACCAGAAGAACCGGGTTGGCGTATGGTGACATTAGAGATAGCTCCATTAGCAGAGAGAATGCATATTCCTCTTGGACCCTTCTGAGCAAATGACAAGATCTTTCCAGCAACATCCTGTAACGTAGTAAAGTAACAAGATCCTTATCCAAATCGCCGAACAAAAAAGATCTATCAAAATTGCTCAAGCAAATTAGACCCCGATGATACACTATTACATAAATCTGCAAAAGGACAACAATGCACACTGGCTTCTACATTACCTCTCCAGTATAAACAGTCACCACATGCGGTATGAAATCACCAGCAGCTGTGTTTGCAAACACCTCACCTTCAAACACCACAGACAGAAAACCAATCCACACATTAGCCGCATATGGTATAATAATTTTCATCACCAAAATTAGAAGCCATGTGAATGAACCCAGAAAAGAACAGTTTTTTTTGGGTACCAGAGAAAAATCTCGCTGAAGCCAGATAAAACAATTAAGGCGACAAAACTCTTTGTCCTATTGACAAACTCGAATTCAAGACAACTAATTATACTGAAAGAGGCTGGAACCAGTGGATCCACTCGTTAAGCGGTAAAAGAACAATTTTTTCTAGCCATGGAAATCAAATGAACGTACACGCCAACCTTAGATTACTAACCACAAAAAGGAAAGTTCACATTTTTGTTACCGATTTACGGTCCCTGAGACATTACCAGAAAGAAACAAATAAAAAGGAAAAACCCATCGTTTGCATCAATCAAGGGACCCTTTAACAAATTAGGCTCAAATCTCGATCCCAACCCCATGAACCCAGAACAAAAAAAATAAAAATAAATAAAGAAATCCGAGACACAACCCAAGACAGTGGAGCTACAACAACCATGGACAAAGGGTAGGATTAATTGAGATTCATGATTTAGGTATGCCGGTAAGAAAATGAAGGGGGTGAAAAGAAAAAAGGTTGAGCTAGGAACAGGGATTTTTTGGTTGGCGGGTAAGTCAACTTGGGGACGAAACAGTACAATGAGTGAGGTCAGCACTCAGCAGCAGCAACATCACAACACCTGAGAGAAACAAAACAACGTTGTACCGTACCACTACTCACCAAAAGAAGAAAAGAGTTGGTAGTTGCCAAAAGCTGTGTGCTTGCCACGGCCCCTTTTGTTAGAGAACTCAGAAGGTGTCGACAAAGTGAAACCCGGGGGAGGGGGCGTTGGGGTTGCACTCACCCTCAGGTTCCCGTCTGCGTCATACTTTCTCGGCCTCCCTCTCTTCTTCTTCCCAAACAAGTCAAAACTCCCTTGCCCCCCAGTGCTCCCTGGTGTTGTTGTCACCAATGTTGTTGTTGTCGTTGCAGCTGGCACTTCAGGAACCATCGTTGTTGGTGTTGGCGCCGGTGCTGGTGCTGGCGCCGGTGCCGGTGTTGGTGTTCCTTCGGTGTTTGCCACGTTCATGTTCATGTTAACATTCATGTTCATTGGCAGAGACACCACAGATGGTGTGACCGATGGTGGTAGAGCTGGCCCTGCAGAAATGGGGTTGTTGTTGAGTGCTGCTTCCATGAGGGTGTTGGTATTTCCAGAAATGGAAGCAGAAAAAGGATGGAGTTTGAACAAGGAAGATGCTGCAAATGGCGCCAGAAGTAGAAGGAACAGAGAGGGTGTAGGCTTTTTCTCTTTTTAATCTTTAGAGGTAGAAATTGTGAATACTTGAATACAACTCAACTCAGTTACTCTCTCTCTCTTCTCTCTCCTCTCTCCTCTCTCTCTCCTCTTCTCTCTGTCTCTGTGCTTTGGCATTAATGGAGGAGAATGAGGCTGAGATGGGAAACTGCTATTTTCTTGTCGGGACTCCACTCTGCATTATATTATTTTAATTTGCATAGAGTTGGGTTTAAATATTAAAATGTGTCAAGTCTCTTGTAATCTATGAGGATAATCACCACATATAAATGTCCTATACCCAAATTACCCCCCTTAACCGCCCTAAGGATTTTTAGGTCCAGTTGCTTAGATTGTTTTTTATAATTAAAATTTCCTTTTCTTAAATTTATCTTTTATTATAATTACATATTTACTATTTTCTTACTTTTCTTCAATGTTACGGTTAAAGGCGTAAAAGAAGAAAAAAAACAAGAAGCGAAAAAAATATATATTAAAATCCGTGGAATGAGAAAGATAAAAAAGAGACGACAAAACAAATGAGGTATTCAGTTTACTTGTTATCGGGAGTTTTTAAAAAATGTGATTCTTTATTGATAATTAAACATTGAATGTTGAATTATATTTTTTAATATTACGTGTAAAACACGTGAAAGAAAAAAGAAAGATAAATAAGTTTTAAAAGTAACAAAGGAATGTGGAAGAGACTCACAATGGGAGAAGAACAACAACAAAATAATGTAAAATCGATAAATATTTACGAAGTCAATTTAGACAGAAACTGAGAAGAAATAGATGTAGAAACTAAACATTTTAAATACTAAAGCTGATTATCTCTTTAATATTTATTATGCATTTAATGTTTTCTTACTTTACTTTAACGCTAATTGTGAAACGCGTGAAAAGAGGGGGAAAAAAATAAGATGCTGCAAAAAAAAAAAAAAAATTGAAATCCGTAAAAGGAGGACGATTAATAAAGAAGTGACGAAAAAAGTTATTCATTAAACTTCTCATTTAGGCTTTTTAAAAATATATGCTTAAATTATATTATTTGGTATTAGTTAGATTGAACGCTAAATTTTTAGAAGTTTGTGCGAAATCCGTAAAAAGAGAAAAGGAAAAATAAATTTAAAAAAAAAAATATGTAAAGGTAAAGCATATGTATTATTTCATTGTTTAGAGACTTCTAAAAAATTAAAGCATAACAAGAATAATGGAAAGACAATAAGGTTTACAGGTTGTCATATTTTGGCATAAATGTAGAAACGGTTCCTATGATTAATGATTTAAAATATTAAAGTTTGAAATTTTTTTCTTTTTAATGTCAAATATGCATTTAATCTTTTCTTACTTTTCTTTAACGTCATACGTGAAAAGAGGAAGAAAATTGAATAAGCAACGGCAAAAATTAAATCAGTTAAAGGAGAAATATGAATAAAAAGTGATAAAAAAAAGGAGTTATTCATTTATTTCGTCATCTAGAGTCTTCTAAAAAGTAAACAATTCAAAACATGTTAACTTAAATATTATTTATTTTATATTAGTTAGACACCGAATTAATCTTCTTCAATAGTTTGTGTGAAATTTATGAAAAATAAAGACAAGAAACAGAAAAGTAAATAAATAAGGATAGACAGGTAAAAATAAATCATATTTGCCTTGTAGTCATTTAGAGTTTTCTAGAAGATTGAAAGAGTAACAAAATAACGTAAAATCCACTAATATTTACAACTTATCAAGTTTGCATTAACAAGAGAATAAAAAATTTATATAATTAAATATATCTTAAATATTAAAGCTAATTTATTTGTTTATATTAGTTCTTTCTATTCTCTAAAATTACATGTGGAAAAAATAAAATAAAAATACAAACAACTTGAAACTTGTAAAAGAAGAAAGATAAGTAAAGGAATGAAAAAATAAGTTATTTAACGTGAGACTTGGAATTTCGATACAGATAAATTTTAAATATATACAAAATTAAAAGTATGTAAATAGTTATAAAAATTCTCTAATACTTTTTTGTTATGAAACAAGCGAAAGAGAAAATATAAATAAATCTGAGAAGTAAAGAAAAATAGACAATACACAAAAATAAACATGTAAAATTAAATTGCATGTATATCCTTTTAGATAACTTAAAATTCATCTCTCTTATAAAAAAGCAGAAGAAAAAAAATCACATAATTAAATATTTCAAATAATAAGTTTTGTAAATAATATTTAAATTTAATATTATCTTCTTTTTCATAAACGTTATTTTTGAAACACTTAAAATAAAAACAAAAATTAATTTCTTTTTTAAAGAAAAATATGAAAAGAGTTTTAAGAAATGAATTTTAAGTTCAACTCAATTTTATAAAATTGATTTATAAAATAAGGTTTGGATTTATTTATATATTGTTAAGTGATTTTATTTTTAGCCAATGTAAGATATCTAACACACCTTCTCATATTGTGACTTTTCAACTCGTGTATGTGACTATATATTTAAAGATGGTCCAATAGGAAATAGCTCAATAGACCTAACAATCTTGTTATGATACGCTCTGAAACGCTCTGATATCATTTAAAAAAAATAGATTTTAAGACTATCTCAATCTTACAAAATTAAAATTAGCCTGCAATGTGAGATTTATAGCCACTTATATACTATTGTAAAGTCTTATATGTAATTAAAGAATTTCCAACAAAAAATAAAATAAAAAAATGACATAAAATGAGTTATTATTTTTAGAATTTTTCATAAAGTTAAATTTGAACAAAATTTAACATAACTTCTATTTTTCTTTTAATATTAGTTATACAATGAATGTTTGATTATTCTTTATATTTATGCAAGTTACAACTTTAATTTAAGTAATGATGAAATTCTTGTTTAATTTTAGATGAGACTTTTGATACGTGGATATTTTAAGTTCAGGATTTGTATATATTATAAAAATAATTATTTTTTACTTATTTAAAACTTTATCTTTCTATTTTTTTTTTAACCTCTATCGTTTTTTTATTTGACTTTAAAATCTTGAAAACTAACCAAGAGTAAAATTAATCACCAAAATTTAATAAGAGTTATTTTTAATATATATATATATATATATATATATATATATATATATATATAATGTGACATAACAAAATGAATTTAGGTTAGTTAAAATATATAATAATATATTTGATTTTTAAATTAATTTCTAAATAGTCTATGTGTGTTTTTTGAAATAACGGTAAGAAAATTCAATCAATCTTCATAAGTTATGATCGGAGACAAATTACAAATCCTAACTTAAATAATTATATGATTTTTTGTAATATAGCTTAGTGGACTTCAAGTGACTATGTGTAATGTTATAACACAATATTATTATTTAATAGTTTACTTTGTCACTTAGGTTAGTTATATAGTTACTCACTAAAAGCATAACTAAAAGTTTAAGTGAGGAAAATGTTGAATTTATTCTTATTTCTTTAAGAATTTGAGTGTTCAAACACTTATTTGGATGGTTAAGTGAGGTAGAGCCAAATTAATTTTCTCATCCAAAAATATATTGTTCAACATCAATATAATTTACTGTGTAATCATATTTTACTATTTAAGTGAGAGAGAATGACCGTGAACTATCTCTCATTTTTAAAAAAAGTCATTAAATTGATAATGTTACACACTAGATGTTTTACTTGAGTAATATCTCTATATTTTTAAAAGATTAAATATAAATATTTTAGTTACATATTTGAGATTCAAATGGATGAATAATACATGTATATTTATTTTAATAATATAAACATGAATATAATAATTGAACATGGTTGAGTGAGAAATAAACTAAAAACACATATTGAAGAGTTAAATTGTGTTTTGAGAATTTTAAAATATTTTCATAAATTTGTATCTTAAGAAATATAAACATGAGAAATTTAAAGTTGGCTTTTGAGATATTCATATGATGGCTGGTCAAACTTCTAACATAACAAACTTATTGTTAAAACTTTTTTTTAAGGAAAATATTTATATAAAAGTATCATTTTTAAATTAGTTACAGGTAAATAACATGTAATATCAAATCTATAGGAGAATATAGAGATTTAAATAAAATGTTTTTATACTAGTTTATGTTCAATTTTTTATCAACCAAGTTTTACAAAGTTAGACTATAAGTTATAAGATACAAGTATTATTTGGACTCAACTACTTATAGTTAAAACATAATTATTATTTGGATGCAATTACTTTTTTACTAAACAATAGTAATATTTGGAGATGAAAAGATGAAAAAATTTTAAGGTTGGGGATCTAAATAGTTTTATCACTTTTATTCTATAACTATTTTATGTCTTTGTTAATATAATATTAAGAAATAATTGAAATTAGCTAAAAAATATATAAAATTTACAATCAAATCAAAATTGCAGAGTTAATTGGATAAAAATTTAAAAATTTCAGAAAAAGTAAAAGAACCAAATTATAAGAAGAAAAAGTTATAAGCTAACTTTTAACAATGTTTAACTGTTATGATTAGCACGGTTAACCTTAAATAAGTTGTACTCTTAACCTCTTACACCAGTTTTAATTGAAAATGAATATGTTGAGGTCACTTCACACAAACACTAATAAAAGGAAAAGTGGTTAAATTGAATAATACTTCTAAAAAACAATAACATTTTTTAAAATAAAAATTATGTCTGTTTTCATTGGAGTGTGGGAAATTTAAAGGGTATTATAGAAATTTAAAGTGAATGCAGCTGTATTTGATTAAATAAATAAATAAATAAAAAACAGTAATTGGTAGGAGGAGTTTTCAAAGTCTGGGAATTCTTGGAGAGGAAACCTGCTGCAGATATTAAAATAATGCAGTCAAACTACTGCTCTTCTGTTAAAGCCATAAATAAATGCCTTTTTCGTTAATTTTCTCTGACCAAAATAAAAAGTCTGTGCCACTGTTTTGCGTTTCCCAAAATTTTAATCACATCTTCTCTCCGTAATAATTCCAAATGGTGTTTCTAAATATTGTGGATTTATTATGAAAGTTTTAAGATTTGAATTTTATGAGAACTTTCATTTAAGATTTTGGATTTTATGAGAACTTTTTATCAAACTATGTTTATATTAAAAACATGAATAATTAAATAAGATATTAACGAGAATATACGTTTTGTAAGAAGTAGAAATTTCAAACATATTTTAAAATTAACATTACAAAATAAAATAATAAATACATAAATTAATAATTCATAAATATTTTTTATAATAAAAATAACGGAACATTTGATTTTAACATCTTGAATTTAGCATCTTATAATATAAATATATATATATATACACACACACACACATATATATATATATATATATATATATATAATATGTTGTTATAGTTTTGATGTATAAAATATTCTGGATAATCTAAATTTTATTATTATTATTCAATATCTTCAAACAAAATTTATCTATAGTTAAAATGTTTATAATTTACGTGGCCCTGTATTTGCATTTAATTTTAGTGCATTGGTTATAAGCAACGAGCCTATATGAGCTTTTTGTTCACTTTTCTTTGAAGAAATGCCATCAACCTATGCTCACATTTTGGGGGAAAAAAATAGAAGAGTGAAAACTATGTATTTTGTGAAATAATTTTAAATTAGTGGTATTCATGGTTTTAGTTTTAGACAAATGATGAATGAGAAATGAAACATTAATTTCAAAAGATATATCAATAGTTTAGTTTCAAATTATTAATAAAAAAGATCAACATTTAGTTAAAATATAGTTAAACTTGAATTTCTCAAATAAAGGGTAGGATTTAAGTCTATTCTATGAGGGAAAACAATTGTAATTAAGAGAAAATATTTCATTAAAAGGAGCGAATCATATTTTTAATAGAGTTTGATTATTGACAAAATTGATTGATAGTTGAAAACATAAGCTAAACTGCAACTTTGATTTTCTCTCATTTCTGATTTGTGATTACATTTTTTTTTATATTTTTACGGTTTTAAGTTTGATTTAATTTTTAAATTTGTATACAATTTTCCTTTGAAATTCGTAAGTTTGATTCAATTAATTAAATATTTTCATAAAATAATATATAATTAAATATTTAACTAAAACTGAAAATTCTTAAAGTGTGGGATTTAATCAGAAAACAAAAAGTAGAGGCTAAAATCAGGATTAGAAAGTTAAAAGAAATCTAAATTGGAATTTAAGAAAATAAATAATTATTTATTGAAAGAAGAAAGCTTTAATGTTATTTTTTCTTTTGTTTTATTTTGAGTATTATTCTGAACAGAGGTTTATGATGCGAATTCCAAATAATAATGAGAAGCGTGTAACATGCCATCCTATTTACTTTGCCAGATAATGGCTTACGCCTTTTCATGCTGTGACACTGTTGGAAGTTGAAGCCTTAAATATAACTGAAACCATATTAGTATTTTAAATAAAAATAAAAAAATAATTCAAATATTAACATTTTAACGTATCAAATAAATGGTTTTTTTATCTGAGTCATGATATCCTTCATAAATAAAAAATCTGGTTCTCAACGTTACTTTTACGTTAATTTTTATATTAATATTAAAATACTTTATCTTATTATGTATTTTGTAAAACAAAATATGGAATAAATAATTATTAACATTCAACAAAGATAAGAAAATATTAAAAAGAAAAATGAATAAGGATATAAACTAAAAAGACATTATTGTTACTTTATCCAGTAGGATTTGTATAGTTTATGTGGTAAAATATAAAATATATTATTTATTTATAATATTAAAAAGAAAAACCAAATACAAATATATACACTAGTGTAATACTGTACTGATGGTGTAATTTTTCTTAAAAAATAATTCAGATAAATCCATTTTTAGGTCTGATAAAGCAAACAGAGAAATAAAAGCTGTCGGTAAGACCGTTGACGCCTCTGACACCACACGCAATCCATTAGAATCAATTTAAATTAATAACAAATCATCTTTTTGTTATCTGTACACATTATTAAATACTACTCTTCTTTAGAAAAGAAACAAATTATAGGGGACAAATTTTTTTAATGAATTACTTTTTTTATTCATATAAGAGTCAAATTAACAATACCCTAAGAAACCGTACTACTTGTGTTTTATAATTTTTATCAGGTGAAGAATAAGTTTTTTTTATTGAATAATGTATTTAAAGACAAAAATTTAAAGCACTTTTATTAAAATATAAGAGTTCTCTCTCTATGTATATAAACTAACATTATTTAGACTATATAATACTAACAACAGATATTTTTTTTTAGAAAACAGATAAAATTAATTAGTCCATATCTTTTAAAAAGGAAGAGTTTAAATAAAATATTTAATATTAAAAAATTAAAATGTATTTAAATCAAATAAATTTTTTTATTTAGTTTAGTTTTATATTTTCATTTTAGAAGTTTTGATTGTATTTGACTCGTCTAAGAAACGGATTGACCGATAGTTAATATAAATTGAAAGTATGATTGATTTTAATATTTAAAAAACGAACTGATATGATTTATTATATGGTAATACAACTTTAAGGTTTTAAGTTTGTATTATATTCATTTGTATGCGTGATTTATTATAATTGTAAATTTAAATTATATGTTAAATAATACTTATATAAAATAATCAGTTCGTCGTATGTTAAAAATTGTTAGACAAATTAAAAACATTAGCAAAGTTATATTTTCCAACTATTCAAATTGTAATTGTTAAAGTTACCGATATTAAATATAATAATTAGGACTTATTTGCATGAGTCAGAATATATGAGTTAAATTTGAGAATAAAAAATGACATTTAAATATAAGAATTAGGACTTATTTGCACGAGTGAAAATATTAAATATATGAGTTAGATACGAGAATAAAAAATGAAATTAATATAAATTTTTAATTACTTAATATATGTTTTATATGGGCTAGTAATTAAGGTTTTGGGTCTAGAGATGGACTTTGTTTTGATAAAGTTTATGCCAAGGGAAATATCATCTTAGCACAGGATGCCAATGATTTTCTATCCTTCTCAAATTCAAATATTATTCTTTCAATTTTTTTCTCTTTTCATTCACTTCACAGAATTTGAAGAAAAAAAAAATACATGTTCATGATTTTTTAATATATATATATATATATATATATATATATATATATATATATATAATTTTATTGTAATTATTATAATTATATTCAAAATAGTTAAAATCTAAATTTTAATTGTAAAGTTATAGGATAGTAAAATATTTACAATTCAAAACTATACACGATCATGAAAAAAAAATCAGAAGATGTTGAGTAAAATTAGATCACAATAAGACTTAACCTTAATTATTAAAAATTTATGTAATTAATAATAATTTTACATCCGTATAAGTGTACTGTCAGTCACAATGTTCCATAACACCATCCAATTAAAATACAATTGAATTTTATATTATGTTTCAATCTTGTTGCACCTATTTACTAGATTTGTAGATTGGATTTTAATTAAAATAAATTTTAAATTCAATTATAAATTAAGAGTATTTATTGATAGACTGATCATCTTCTTTGATAATTATGTTTTAATTAAAATAAAAATCAATTGAGACACTTTTAACATTTATCTCTTTTTCTCCTTCAAAAATCTCAGTTACTAAGTCATAGTAGCAACACAATTTATATAAAAATAAAATCTATGATCCACAATTTACAATTTATAAACTTTTCATAATTCTAACCATAATATTGATTTTAATTATTTTAATCATATTCGTTACAATATTTATTATATGGATAATACTGTGTATATTAACCATAAAAGAAGTATCTTATGTTAGTTATATTTTTAATGTTAAATATTTTGTTTATATAATTTTTTTAGAAATTTAGTTTTATATATATATATATATATAGGTCAGTATAGAGATTTAGTTTATTATGCATGTTTATGTTTATTACGATCAGAGTATCTATTAGACATGTTATGGACTTTCTCTATCGATAACTAATTTTCTAATATACTAAATTTCATTTAAAGAATTGACTACTTCCATAGTGTTGTTCCATCCATTAAAAACAAAGAATCAAAGAGCTACCTATGTATTTTTTTAAAAACTGTTAAACCAACCATTTGATACCATATTGGAAATTAAGCCTATTTTTTATATAATAAATAGTGACGAGTTATTTGGTGACGCGGGATGCTATGAGCATCTGATAGAGGTTTATAGCAATGGTTAATTTATGGTTAAATTGCAGTAGAATTAATTTTTATTAATTCTCATCTGTTGTAAGATTAGATGATTTTTTTTTTTTTTGAACTGACGGATCAATTATCTCTCTAATTCTTAGTCATATAAGACAGATTGTTAAGTGCCCCTATTTTTTTGAAACAGAAGCTGTGACTGCCATAATAGATTAAAATTGTGTGTTATTTTTCATAGAAAGATTCGAAGGTATTTACATTATTTTAGATAATTTTTTGTTTATTAAAGTTACGTGTCTAACTGGCTAAGGTTTTTCTAAGATCCTAGTTATATTTGATTCATAATTCAAGTTATGTTAGTTACTTATGCATAACAATAACTGTGTTCTAGAAAGTGTTATTAGTTACTGTTTCAAATCACAGGGATTGCAAGGTTGTGATTGGCCAACAGTGTTGGAGGAGTAAGTTAGTGGAAAACACAGGGTTTGCAGTGACCATGACAATTCACAGGGAAGTATTTTATGCTAAATTGGAATATTAATTATATAGTATATAGATTGATTGTGCTGGTTGGTTTAGGGTCTGAGAATTGTTTTGATAATTTAGTGAAGAAAAATAAAGGATTGAAGGTAGGTTTGGATTTTCATGATGCATGATGGTTTATTAAATTTTTCTTTTTAATTTTATATAGTCATTGGTATTTGCTGTAGGAGAGTTTCATGTGATTGAATGATGAGAGTTTTGGGATTTGATGCAAGTTCCTTGAGAAATTGATTAAGAGTGAGTGATTTATTTCATGTCAAATATAATTTTGATGTAAATTTTCAATGGTTGTTGGATATGGGGTAGAAGGTAATCATTACCAAGTAGATTAAGTCCCTAGCCCTCTTGCCTTAAATAATTCCTGTACTCTTCAACTAAGAAGACATCTTTTAATTAAACTCAATTACGTCTAACAGTTTGCAACTAGTTTCATTAATGAGTCTTAAAACTTAAGATGTTCTTTTTCAATAACTTTATATTTACAATTTTTTTAATTTAGATATAAAAATTAAGACATTTTTCGTGTTAGTTTCAAAACGATCAAATTAGAGTGACGTGATCAATTGTGTCATGTACAATCAAGTAAACTAAATTACGGGCCAAGTTATAAATTAAAAATAAATTATTATTTATTCGTTTACTTTTTCCAAATCAACACTTCTCTATTAAAAAGAGTTTATACTGTCCAACATCAATTATACACGTTATCATTTATTTACCCATATAAAAACTTTAAGCCAAAATGACGAATCACACGCTTCAACTTGAAGCAATGAACACATAATTTCGTATAGATTTTGTGACCCTCACTGGAAAAGAACCCATTGCGTCTTCGACATAAAAAGAACACAAGAAGCCATATAACCCGCTATATTGTTCTGCCATGATAAACATTTGTTCTGCATATTTCTTCCCACGTTTTTCTTCTCATCCCACCAGAGAAGGTTATTACAAATCGTTGCCTATAACAACACATGAAAGCATTGCATATCAGCTGATATTTTGCATAACTTTGACAGATTAGGAAGCTCTATGTTTGGTCTGCATTCTGACAACATAGGAACATTGGCACCTCCCTCACTGCAGAAAAAGATTGTCTTCCTTAAAGCAAGTGGAGAGGCATAGGGTGTTCACTGTTCCTCACTGACTTTCTATTTTTGAAGCATAGACTACTCCAAAGTTGGTTGGTTCTTCCTTTAGCTGATTCTCATCCTTCCCTTTATAGCTAAAGCTAGCAGAGGAATTTTACATGTAATATAACATTGTTAATGTTAAAATCCTTCTCTCTAAATTTACATAGATTCCTCTCTCTTCAAATTTCTCGACTCTTCTTTCTTACCAAGATGCCTCATCCAAGAGTAATGCGGCTCTGGTTCTTTTGGTAGTGCACGCTTAATATGATTGTCATCCAGAATGAAATTTAAAATAGAATAACGTATTCATCAGAGATGAAATATTTTAATAATTTATAACCTGGATACAATCTTTAATTTTTAAGTTGGTTTTGAAAGACTGAGTTAGACTTAAATTTTTTTTTTAAGATGGTATCAGAGTCTATTTTAACACAAATTTTGAACCACCTATTGTCGGACTGCTATATTATCATCCTTAAACAATAAATTGCACATACAAGCCGAGTCTCAATATGGTTGATTATAGATGAGACCTTACTTGACAAGTCAATTTTATAAGGTTGAGGTAGGCTTAAATTTCACTTCTTAAGATAATATCATAGCGATTGCGTTAGGCTTAAATTTTATTTCTTAAAGATAATATCAGAACGGTTCAGTTAAGTTTAAATTTCACTTTTTAAGATAGTATCAAATCTATCCTAACACTTCTGATCATCTGCTGTTGAGCCGTTATCGAACTATCCTTAAACAATATAGTCTCGGTGTATTAAAGATCTCATATAACCGTTAAATTTAAATTCTAAAAAATACGAACACATGTTTAAGAAATTCAAAAGAAAAGGAACACATAGTTAAAAGATTTGTTTGTCAAAAGGTTTTCTTAGAACCTTTAGTGTAGCATCTGAGCATTATCTAAATCGTTCCTTATCTAAGTCTGTAACATCAAATTGATTTTTGAAAAAATTGACATTGAGTTGATAAATGAGCTCAAAAACATTTTAAAAATGCTTTTAATAATTTGTACATTGCACATATTAAGTTCTCAAAAACATTGTGTCATTCACGTACTATAGCACATTCATTGTCACTTTAATTTTTTCCTTTTATTCCATAAAATAATTGATTTTAATTTAGTTATTTGATTAATCCATTTAACTTTTTCTCCACAACTGTGAAAAGGAGAGGGGTTAAAGAATTTATTTATCTACTCACCCTCTTCATGTTAAATTTTTGGACTATTATTTAATAAATATGAAAATAAAATTTTGCTTCAAGCTCCTCTTAATTTAAGATATTCATTTTTTTTAGAATCCAACTTACTGAACACGTATATTAAAAAATAAATAAAATTAGATCCATTGTATTTATACACAATTTCAAAATTTATTTTATAAATCAAAGACACATTCTTCTCGCTTTTAGCTAAGTCACCTATTATTTTTTAATAATTTTAACATTTTTTCAACCAAATTTCAGCATATCTTACAAATATTGAAAAATAAAATTTAACTGTGTGAAAATCAACCCAACTAATAATTAATGAAATGATATTTTTAATTTTTCTCTCCTACATAAAATATGATTTGGGATCAATTTTATCTCTAAATAGGAGAATTTGATTTTTTATCCACCACGTATCACTTATCGTATAAAGAGAGCCAAACATATATGCAGAAACAAAATAGTTAAAACAATTAAGAAAAATAAAATATAGACCTCACTATTTACTAAATATTTACGCTCAAATTTCTCATATATCAATTTTGAAAGGATATACACTTTCACTCAAATTCTTCCTTTTTTTGTTATTAAGAGAAACTTTTCCATCAATCCACCAAAAATTTACATTCAAAAGTGAAAGTCAAGAAAATGAAAATTTCTAAGACAAAACCAAAAAATTTTAAAAATAAACTAAGAAGCACTAAATTAATAAATAGATAAAACCAAAAGAGTAAAATATGAAAAAAAACTAAGAAGAAAAACAAAGTAATTTAAAAGACGAAAATAATTTAAGCAATATAATTCGAATTACTACTATAAAATATAAGACAAAGTAAATAAACTAAACAATTAAAAGAATTTCAAGTTGTAAGAGATAAATTAAGACTACCAAAATAATGAAACTAATAAGAACATCTAATAGATAACTCAATTAAAAATAAATCTAAATCTCATAAATATAGAACACGCACACTTTTTTTTTTTTTGTTTAATTTGTGTTTCTAATTTCTTAAGACTTAAATTTAAAGAAATTTCGAAACATAGATACTAACATTTGACTCTAATTTTGTAATCTCAAAATTCGATCTTAAATAATTAAGAGCATTATAGTTCACAAGAGCATGTCTCGCAGATAAAATCCAAGAAAATTAAGATCTCAAAGAAAACTAATAACCATATGACTCAAACAAAAGCTAGGAAAATAATAATTTAGTATATTAAACTCACAAATTTAAATCAAGAAAATTTTGATCCATTAAAAAAAAAACTTAAAAGCACATTATAATAAAACAAACTAAAATTCTCCAATTCAATTTAGTTGTGCCAATTCACGCAGCTATTTCGATTGACTTCGAATCCACGAAACCCCTTACAAGCACCTGGATCCGTCATCAAATTGACTTGCTTGCTGTTTGATAAAACGGAGTTTTGAATCAGATTGATGAATGCCTTAACTAGACCAAAGAATTAAGCTATACAAATTCACCGAAAAGAATAACTAGCGTAATCTTTAATCTTTTATTGGAGCTTGAATCACCACAATTTTGTTCTTAAAAATATCTCTGAGAATTAAAAAAAAATATATATATATATATATATATATATATATATATTTAAATTATCCTTACATTTAAGATTATTAATCATATCAAAGCTAACTTAATAGCAGATTGTAAAGCACCGATTGATTATTCTTTCAATTCACAGAATAGACCAAAGAAAATTGGATAAAGTCGTACTACAATGAAACAATTTCAGTGACGTGCTAAATCATCCAATTCAACATCGTATCAAAATAAAAAACACTTGGTGTTAATGCACTACAAACTACAAATGTTTGATCAAATGATTATAAGAATTCCAGCTCTTGCTCGCGAATTGAATTCATAACCCAATTCAATTTCACCAAAAAAATTATTGAAAATAGAATATACCCATTAAACCGTGTTTGCACTAACTATGCACCAGCGTTTAACTTCAATTTGCTTCATCTGTCTCATGCTAAAGCAGCAAAGAAGTTCGTTCAATCACTAAATTGCAACGAATCACAGATTACTTCAATTAATCAATTGATTTAACTGATTTCTCTCGCAGCGAGCTGTCGATTTTGACATTACGTGATTCACGTGAATTAAATTTGTTACGTTGTATGAGTTCATGCAATTACACTGCTTCAAATGCACGGGAAACTGAACAACAAAGCAGCAATACACTTACAGTTAATCCTTGCATCAATTGTAATATCATTGCGTTACTCAAATTCAATGAATTAAAACAGCGAACTACTTCATCACTCTTTGCTAAACCACCCAAATATTCCTAACTAATATTATTTGGATGATAGTGACTTTTGCTAAACTACTCAAATATTATGTGAAACATAGTTATTTCCGATTAAAATATAAGTATTATTTATAATAACAGTTATTTCTAGCTAAGACTTGAATAACTTTTAAAGTGATCTAAAACATCACAAGGTTTTTTGTTAGAAATTTTGAGAGGAAAACACCGGGGAGACAAACAAGAATGAAAACAAGACTAACACACAAGAGAATGACACCACCTTGAACCCAAAACCTTAAGACATTAGGTTTGTGGGTCTTATTTCTTATATGTTGCTCAACTTTTTCATTCTTATCCAATGAAGGACTTAAACTCACACTTGAATACCTAACAATAGACTCACACTTAATACCTAACAATCTTTTTCAAGTGAGAGTCTTTCCTTCACATTGATACATTCCCTCTTGAGCGAAAGCAAAGGACCCCTTACTTGTATTGCTGTTCACACACTTATACGAGACACACTTGCCTAAAACCTCCATCAGAAAGACTTTCCATACAAACTGAGCCCATTCCCCCGGTAACAAAGACGAACCATCGGCTTTGATACCACTTATTGGGAAAATCCAAGGAAAAATACCGTGGAGATCTAAAACAATGAGAAATGAGTCAACCCACATAAGGAAATGACATCACCTTCAACCAAAAACTTTAAGACATTAGGTTTGTGGGTCTTCTTTCTTATACGTTGCTCAACTTTCTCATTCTTATCCAATGTAAGACTTAGACTCACACTTGAATATTTAACATTTTTACTATAAAAAAATGTTACTTCTTATAACGAATGTAAGATAAAACATACTCTTCTATATTTAAAAGCAACACAAATAATTTTTATTTTACTTTTTACAACCACAAGGCTACATATTGCACAATAAATGCAAAAGCTTTTTCTTAGTCTTGTTATAAGACTTTAAGTAATTCTTCCTTATTCTTTGACTATGCTTGAAGATCTTTGAGATACATTAAATGTATGATTACTTTTACAATACCTCTAGAACACAATAGAGCTTTACAGACCTATACAAGTAATTTCTTTTCAACTTTTGAACAGAGCACAAAGCTTCAGCCTAATACAACTAATTGACTATACAACATTAATATCCTACCTTTTGTTGAAAAAATATTACAAGATATTAATAAGATATTAATGTTGTAGAGTCAATCTAATATTTTTAAATTTGAAAAAATATATAATAACAAAATTTAGAAATTTAAAACAACATTTAAAAAACACATGTGATATTTGAATAATATTTAACATATCTTTACCATAACATAACATTTAAAAATATATATAAAAATAGTTTGTATTTTTTAAATGTTATGTTTTAAATTTCTAAATTTTGTTATTATATATTTTTAAAAGCATATTTAATTATATGAATATTTTTATATTTTTAATTATTAATTAACATCTCCAATAAGATAAATTAAAATAATAATTATTTTTTATATTAAATTATTTTATTGTAATTAATAATTATAACTTAATTTATAAATATTAATAATTTAAATTACAATAATATAATTGCATCTTTCTTGTTTACATCCTCTAAATAATATAATAGAAAAAATAGATTTTTTTAAATTATTTTATTTAATATGTTCACCTCTCATCTATCAAATGAATTAGACTAAGTACCTCAAAGCATACTAACAAATTAACTCGCTCAAAGCAGGCAAACAAATTAAAAATACTAATTCAGTCTACCAAATTTTAACGGGATAAGGAGTTAATACCAACTTTACCACCCGTAAAAAAATATGAATGCATTATCAAACATTAAATAATAGAAAATCTTATCATGATCTTATTATATTGTACATTTATATAACTTCTATATCATAGGGCCAATAACATAATTTAACTATAATATATAACAAGTATATCTGAGGGTAGGGCATGGTCCCATGGACCAATGTATCTCTGGCCATCATCAAATTACAAAACTATATAAGGTGCCCTTCTCATAACTCTACCCTTCAATCTTTATTTCCATAAATAAACTTCTTAATTTGTAGTGGTCGAAAAAGAATTGAATTTCTTTGCTGCAATCAAGTAGAAGGAAAAACAAAAAAGAAATGTTCCTTCCATTGTAGTGTATCTTTTTCTTTACCCAAGCACGCGTATGGAAAACGAAACTCTTTTAACCACAAACTATTTTTTAAAAATAAGTGAAAAGCAGTTCTTGAAAGTGAGATTCCCAAGTAATAATCATGTGGGAGCTATCAAGTTTCAAACTTTCAAGGTTTGCTTTTTTTATTCCTAATTATTTAATTTATTACGTGATTTTATAATCTTTGCTTTCATAGAACATATCAAAGTGGGTTACCAAAAAATATTTTCAAAATCTACACCTTTGTTCAATTCATCTCTATCGGTGCCTTCAACGCAAGGGTAACTCAACACATGAATAGGGAAAAAAATTGGAGAAATTAAAAATGACAACCTTGTCGTGACTTAATATTGATAAGCGTGAATATTTTGGGACCACAAGTTAGAGATAAATGTAACTTAGTTTATAAATAAAAAATAATACATATAAAGCTGAAAAAGTTACAAGTCCATGTGAAAAAATTCTGCTGCCTTGCTTATAAGATAATTATACCCTAATTAAAACTAACCTAATCAATCCATCAAAAGATTAACTTGAATGAAAATTTACAAGTTGACCCTTTTGACCATTTTACTTGTTGGGCCACTAGCTTAATTTTCACCAATATAGAATAACATCTTACAGATAGATGGGTTTTATAATTAGAATTTACAGTTCACAAACTGAAAAAAAAAATGAAATTTTAGAACTATCATAGATGAAGATTGGACAATGGATAGTACACACACTTAAATGGAAACATTTTGTGATTAAAGCTGTCATCAAAACTTGAAAACGACTTATGGTCTTCTATACTTTTGGTGATGAAAGTGTAATAATGAAATTTGTATTTAATTCTTAAACATGTAAAAAGCATAAAGTTGAACCTAAATTTTATTCTTGATCAAATAATTTTTTTGTTTGGATTTTATTTATCTTTAGGTCGAATTAGATTAGTATAAAACATAATCTTAAGAAATTGATATATTATGTCTATGAACTAAAATAATATGTAAAATAGGATAATTAAAATTTATTATTAAGCTTTATAGACTGATTTGTCATGAGATGTAAAGTTTGAGAACAATTTTTTATTTTTTTATAACTAAATTGAAGTTTTCTTTCTTATTAAAAATTAAACAACTTGTCACCGGTTTACAATACCAAAGACCATGACTATTTATCTCTTTTCCTTTTAAGACAAAACATGAGTGGAGCAGGAAACAAACTTGAAAGTGAATATATTTTTATTTATATATAGTGTTTAATTTTGGCTGATGTTAGATTTAGTTATTTATTTGTTTGTGTATGGATATGATATTTTGCCAACTCTCATTTTATATAGTTATCTTACAGTGTTTTATTTAATTCTTATTCACAATTTAATTCATATTTTTATTAAATGTTTTATTATTAAATAGAGTTGTGAATTAGTTGTGTGAAAAACAAGTATTAAATTATATTTTTCCTTTATTTATTTATTTATTTAGGAAGAACAAAAATTAAATGCTAGCTTCTTCTACAAACGGCAAGGCTAAATGTTGGATTGGACTATTTTTTGGTGTGAGTGTCCTAAGACCTAAATTTTAAATACAAAATCACTTTTCTGCTCCTCCATAGTCTTAACCTACACTTTTATAGCTTTTTTAAACGGTAGAAATATTCTTGTGATAAAATAAATGGATATAAATAAAATTTAAATTAATAACAAAATACATATGAAAAAATACATTTCAGATTGTATAATTCTCACTACATATGATTTCATAATATATCAACCAGATAGCTTTAATAAATCTCACCATACATCACTTAGTATGCGTAATTACAAAAAATACACACATAAGATGTAGAAAGAATGCACATGAGATTCAAATAAGATCACCTATATGTGGTGAATATCTAAAAAAATTTAGATTGAAGAAAAAGATAATTAATCACATGAAAAGATATCTCAAAAGCTACAAACAAGTTGTTCTCAATTTCTTGGAGTGTATTTTTTATTGTTTTAGAAAATTAATATCATAAGTAATAACTGTTTATCAAAAGAACATCAAAAACAATTTATCAAAATCAACATAGAAAAACTTACTTAATCATAAACAATGATATATTGATATTTGTTGTAATTGATTATATTATATAATTGATTAAGTGTGCATTATAACACTAAGATAATTTATTATTATTTTTCTTAATTTATTGTTTTGTTCCTGGGTAGTTTTAGAATCCAACTTAAAAGCAAATTAATTAATTATTTAAGTATATAACCCGTTAAATATGTGTGTGTTTTCAAAACGATTTAAATATAATAAATTAATACTAAAGATAATTGATCATTACTTTTTCTTAATGGATTATTTTGTTGTTGAGTAGTTTTAGAAACCAACTAAGAATATTTACTTTATACAATACAATTAAAGAAATAAAAACATTTAACTCCTTTAATATATAGTTTATATCCATATCATAATACATTTCAAAGTCTCACGATTCTTAATGGTAAACTAAAATTCAACTATACTCAACATAAATAACAGAACTAAAAACATAAACATGAATTCAATGTAAACTAGAATTATGCTAGATAAAAAAATATAAAATCCTTACCAACAACTTCATATAATTGAATAGAACCACTTTGCTCAAATTTAAACATGTCCTAATTAGAACTAATGCATCACATATAATAAACTGAAATAATTTTACAAATTCAAGCACATTCCAAAAACTTTTAATTAATTATGATTAATATTTATTTATGTTTTTATTTATCAGTTTCCACATCATTGTGATTATAGTAGCATCAAGCCTTTAGGTCACGGTCCTTACATGGTATAAATAGTTGTTGATTGGTTATAGCATCTTAGTAATATAATTTAGACGAATTACAATCTTTTTCACTAAAAAGTATAGTTCAAGAATTAGGAGGTCGAAAATAGATTATGAGATGGTATGAATTTAATTTTGTCAACTAATTGTGTATTTCAATCTTAAGAGAAATTTTCACCATCCTCCAAGCCAACTTTTTTAGGTATCTAGATCCTTCTTTGAACTCCTTACTCAAAATATTATAATTAATTATAATATGACTTTTCAAAACTTAATAATTAATTATAATATAACTTTTCGAAATTAATAATTAATTATAATTATTTAAATATTTGAAATTGATAATCAGTTAATTTTTATTATTAGATGATACAATACTAGGCTTGTTTTTCCAACTAAAAAAACTAGGTTCTTTTTTTTTGGAAGGACCATGTCTTTTTATGTTTCTTCCTGCAATAAAAATTAATTTTTCACTAAATTCAATTGATTAACTTATCTTTAGACTGATTATATCAAAAATATCTTCTTCAATATATCAATTCTCAAAATGAATCTCTTATTAAACCAGTTTGTCGGAAATATATTTATCCTCACCCACATTTAATAAATAATTTTACAGTCTTAAGAGCTCGCAAGATCAACTTTCAATATAAATATAAATATTATAACAAAACTTACTTTTTTTTTCCAAAATTATCATTAGATTAAGAAACACATCGTTTCAATATTTGTTTTGGGCCTAAAAATGTGTTGTGCTGGCCCGTTCATCTGGAATTGTTTCTGGGTTTCTTGTCTGAGCTTAGGCATTTCTTTTCTGTACCCCATCATTTACTCCCTGCACTCATTATTAAGAGAAAAGTATAAAAGTGTCTCTCTATTATATTTTTTAAAAAAGAAACAATTTTGGAAAGGTTTTTCTGAAATGTAACTTTTGATTTTCAGAACGCCTGTTCTAGAGTACAATAGCTACCTCCATTGTCTTATGGAAAGTTCTTTCCATAATGAAAGTTTTAGCTTTCGGATTACCCATTCTAAAATATAACAGCCACCATCCAATTGATTTCTGATTTTTTTTTTTTTAATGTAATAATAAGCTTGGCAAACTCTGTTTCCTAAGCCAACAAATGCATTTCACAATATTCATTCCGTAACACAACCTACATCAATAACTTCCAGAATACCCATTACCTGATTCCGAAAGTCTATAACCCATCTCTACTGAAACAAAAACTCCAAAACTTATCCATACTGAATTTATTATCTCTAAAATAACTCAACCTCTTTCACAACAAGTTGTTGGTGAAATGCGCAAATTGTCAGAGTCCATCATCAATCATAATGCATCACTGGTTTCATATAAAACTTTCAAGGATAAAATTTAAATTTTGAAAATTTGATGGGTGCAGAAAGCAATTGATTGGAATGCAAGAAGCAATTGCCCTATGTTTCCTCCATGCTATGCCCATGAGTATAAAGTATTGAGTTTGGGTCAAATTTCAAACTTGAAATTGCGAGGTTTTCTATACTTTCTTCCATTACCTTTATGGAAGAACAAAAAATACAATTTAGAATATAATTTTTTATATTCTAAAATTGTATTTTAAATTTTATAATCTAAAATAAAAAAAATATATTCTATATTACACAATTTAAAATACACAAAAATTTGTATTTTATATCATATAATCTAAAATGTATTTCAATCAACTTTGAAGTGTTGTACACTACACTTGCTCTTAGAAAGTTGTTCCAAAAGGTTTTCATAACACTACTTTCACTGTTTGTGAATGTTCTATTCAAAAAGCAAAATTCATAAAATTCCAATCTGGAAGGAATATTTTTCTTTTCATGTTGACTGTGTTATGAAAAGTCCTGTAATCAATGATCCAGCAGGTGCAACAACTATTAAACAAACAAAAACTTCATTATTCTACCCATTCATACCTTTTCCGTGTATTTGAGTCTACGGTCTTCAAACAATCACCACCATCACCAAAAGTTCATAGAAATAGCAGTGTATGGAGTAAAGAATCACCAACGATAGAGTGGCCATTTTGAAAGTAATGGAGGTGAAGGTAGCAATTATGGGAGTGCAGGAAGCAAAAGTCTTAACCATTGGGTCTGTTTATAGATTGGCCTGTTCTTCATCCTTCTGGTTTCATTATTCTCCAGAAAACTTTAATTATTAAGCTTCTTTAGGCTCACATAGCCTCAATTAAGATATTATATCAATATTATTCATAAAGCTAAACTCAAGCAAAACAAATAAAACATTCAATCTAACAGTCCAAAAATTTTATAACTTTTGTCTGTTACCAAGTATTAACATCCATTTAAGGTTCAAGGTACTACAAAAAGTGTTCAGATACATCATAGTGATGTATAACTATTCTCATGACAAAAGGAAAACCATCTCAAGGTCATAGAGTCTTTAACTACAACAAAAACATATATACAAGACAAAAGGAGATCGATTTAAGAGTATATCATCTTTAAGGTGC
>Ga0099824_1000700_pt1 | contig 42712 bp, 16 predicted proteins | sample SiratrowhiteBW_FD_76837 | JGI IMG/M metagenome (GOLD analysis project Ga0099824, IMG submission 76837) | Root nodule microbial communities of legume samples collected from California, USA - Siratro white BW | ecosystem: Host-associated > Plants > Roots > Nodule | place: USA: California... | reverse complement strand
TATATATATATATATATATATTCCTAATGTTAATATTTTTTTTATTTTTACTTGGTTGTAAATAAATATTTTTTGCTCATTTTTTTCTAAACTTTACATTATCATCATCATCATAATAATAATAATAATAAAGATTTACTGGAATTGTAACTGAAAGTTTGACATTGAAAATTTAAATAAATATATATTATTCAGGATTAATCATTTTAAGATTCATTTATCCCGATCAGTCAATATAAAATTAAATTAATTTTTCTAATATAAAATAAAATAAAATATATTGATGAAATTGTATGTGTATATGTGTTATTTTATTTTTAATATTAGATACATGATTTTGTTCTTATTTTTTTAGAATTACTCTTTCATTCCTTTAGGGCCAGTTATTATTTTGAAACTTGGAATTTCATATTTTATTCTTAAAATATACATTAAAGAGGTAAAGAAAAATTATATATTTAAATTATTATTGATCTTGAATCCTGAACTATATAAGATTATTAGATATAGGGAACACTTCACATTATTCATACCAAACTATTAATTAGATCTTCAGAATAAATGATATATATAAAATGTAAGAGAAATAGTGTAAAAAGTTATTTTTATTAAAAATTTATAAAAAAATAATTATCTCTTAATCCAACATACCAAGGGTCAGAATTTCACACAGCAAAAGTCTATTAGATGAGAAAAGAAAATTCTGCAGAAAACTTTAAATGTCTATCCACTCTTTTCCGTTATGGATAATTTCCCCAAGCGAATAGTTTCATCGTGGAGCCAACATAGCTTCCGTTAGTGACGTGAAAAGTCATTAAGTTTCTTTAATATTCAAATACTCATTAATAAAATCTTAAATTCAATTGTCGTTTTCTAATTAATGATAATAAATGAGCATTTAATACTTAACTTCTATGACCTATCCTATTAAATAATATTCAATTATTCATTTTTCAAATTTTATTCTATTTGTAGTAATAAGAAAGGAAAATGAAAAAGGACAAGAAAAAAAAAAGAAGATAAAATAGAGTTAAAAATGTGTTTGTGCATTTGAAGAGAAAATAAATTAAGGTTGTCATTATAAAAAATAATAAATAAATTAATTGAAATTAAGTAATTATACAACGAAAAAATTATTCATAGCTTTTATATGAAGAAAGATGAAAAAGGGATAATTTCGAAAACCGTTTTCTTTATATTTTTCATTCTTTTCTTCCTCATATTGAATAGAAAATAAATATGTGAAAGTGACATCTTTCTTTGTCATATTTTTACTGTCAAACAAATAAATGTTGTCTTTTTTACTCATTGTCGTGCATCAATAGCTTCCCACTCTATACTTTCCTTTCTAACAAACCGACCATAGTGATATTTGTTTGTAATTTGCTCCCAATAAATTATAACGATGTTTCTATTTTGCAGTTTTTTTTTATAAACTATTATAATGTTTTTATTTACAGTAGATAAAAAGAAACATACTTATTAAACGACTGAAATTGTTTCAATAAATAACATTGTTATTATTCTTAATATGTAAAAAATACTGTAAATTATAATATTTTAGATTAGATGTAATATAATTAAGAGTAACTTTTTAATTCATATAAGTTTATACTCATCACGCACCATGTTGAATCCATTAAGTTAAACTGCTGAGTCAATTAAGTTTGACCACATTGACATAAAGTTAAGAGTAATTAGATGAACTTAAAATAACATTCTTAATAAATGTAACTATTGGTAGTTTTTTCTTATGTTTAATTTAGAAGTAGTAAAAAGTACTAAATTAAAAAAAACATCAAAACTTCTTTATTTTATATAATGAAATTTACCGTGTACAATGATCAATTAATGAATAAATAAATCCGAATTCTCATTAATAACACCATTAAGATTCACTATACTTTCCTAAATACCTAGACCCATAATTAGAAGACAAAAATTTAAGGATGATTAAAAGCCCTGTTGTAATCTAACTCTATTAAGGAGTCTAGTAAAAGACACATGTCTTCCAGTTTCAAAGATGGATACTTTTAGTAGATAGTCATCTAACATCTATTAAGATTAATGCATCTGCTTAAGCTATTTTGGTGAAGTTTATGTTTAAAAGTGAGAAGCATTATTCATGTGTTTTTCATTTTTTTATGTTTAATTGTGTTTTACATAAACTAATTACAATATAATGACCTATACAAATAGTTGTAACTATCATTACAAGATTTTTTGAATTTAACGATAGTGAGAATATGTAATTAATGTTCAAATTCTGTTGGTAAATAAAAATTACTTGCAAAATCCCAATGACTAAAAGTCCATCCATAAATTTACCGACAAAATATTAAATATTAACAGAAAAATCCTATTACGAATATTTTTTTTAATATTATTATTATTATTAATGTTATTAATAATGGAAAACAAACCCAGGTTCTACAAGTACACAAAGAACCCATAAGCATTACACTAAAGAAGTTTTTAGTCATATGATTATGATTATTTTTATTATAATTATTAGTATTATTATTAGCATTATCATATTCTTTTTATAAAAGACTCGTATTAGGTATTACTATAAATTTTGACATCTCAATTAGGTTGACATCTCAAAATTCACCAATCATCAGTCATTACATGAAAAGTATTATTAAACAAAAACAAAAGAGAACAAATAATAGAAAAAACATGGAAGAAGGGGTTACACCAAACCCATCCAAAATAGAACAAACTCTTTATAAACAAAATAAAGGGAGTTGAAAAAAGTTCAGCCTAATACAATAAGGTAAAATAGAAGTTTTTTTCTCACTTTGGTGTACTTTATCATATTAATGTTCAAAATGGGTAAAAAAAAATTATTTACTAAAATGGGCAAATCTTGCAAGCTAGATAGACATGATTTTAAATTGGTCAAAATAAAAATGACATGCTGGCGATTTTCATTAATGACATTAATTTGTTTCTCTCTCTACAGTCATTCTTTAATTATTTAGTACCATTGTTTGTTACCTTTAACAATTAACAAAAGGAATAATAATAATAATAATAATAATAATTAGCAAAACTATAATATAAATATTAAGACATACAAATTTATTTTAAATTAAACCAAAATAACATAACGATAATAAAAATAATTTTAATTAAATTCATATGAATTTAATTTAAATAATAATAATAAGAATAATTTTAATTAAATTCATACAAATTTAATTTAGAAAATAATAATAATTATTGAATCCACTTATTGTCACTGAATAATTAATATTATATTATTACATATTATTTTCTTTTTTTCATAAAAGTTATTATATTATTATTATAACAATCATTATTATTGTTATTAATTTAATTAAATTTGTCAAAATATTATTACTATTATGATTATTATTTAGAAAATAATCATTATATTATTATTATTATTATTATCATTATTGTCCCTAAATATTATTATTATTATTTTAATTTAATTTGTATGAATTTAATTATAATTATTGTTTCAATAATTATTATTATCATTTAAATTAAATTTGTATGAATTTAATTAAAAGTATTCTTATTATTATGTAAATTAAATTCGTATGAATTATTATTATTATTATTATTATTATTATTATGTTATTTTGTTTTAATTTAAAATAAATTTGTATGTCTTAATTTTTTTATTACAGTTTTTGTTAATTATTATTATGTAATTATTTTTTTGTTATTATGTAATTATTATTATTATTAATTTTTTATTAATTGTTAATGTAACAAACATAATGCTAAGTAATTAAAAAAGTATTTGTTAATTATTATTATGTAATTATTATTATTAATTTTTTTTGTTACTGTTGAAGCCTAACAAACGTAGTGCTAAATAATTGAAAAATGACTACAAAGAGAGAAACAATTTTAATTAATGTCTCTAATTAAAATAGTCAGTATGTCTCTTTTGTTTGACCAGTTTGAAATCATACCTATCTAGCTGACAGAATTTGTCCATTTTGGTAAATGAATTTTATTTACCCATTTTGGGCATTAATATGAAAAAGTACACCAAAGTGGAAAAAAAGCCTAAAATAAAATACTAGGCAAACTCAATCCTATTTTACATACCTAATTTAATCAATCTATCAACACAAAATCTATTATAACACAAATATGCAAACACTCACTTCATCTACTTCTAATAGTCTAAGGAATGATACGAGCCGAATCAAAAGCTTGACAAAGTAAATAAGAGTCATAATCCAACCAAAGCTTTTTAAAATCCTTCAATTGACCATATTTAATAGCAAAGAATGACACCCATGACTTCAACATAAAAAGCACGTTGAATACCTAAGAAAGCATAAAATCTACTCACAAATACCTCCACAAGCTGCAAAATTAGGAACACTTTCTGCAACTTCATCAATGTTTATTTTAATCCAATGAACTTAAGGAAAGTTCCTAAATGCTAGCACATGAGACATGAGCTTTCCAATTCTAATGCTAGTGCAAACTATTTTAAAATAGAGAATTCTAAAATGTGGTTAGCCATGTGCTTTCTAGAAGTGTTACCAGAGGTCCAGATACAATTCTTAATAACATGTAAAGCAATACGTGTCCTAATAGCCTACTAAAATCTGGTAAAATTTCCTATCCTCTAGATCATCCATAAAGAAAAGGTAATGGCCGAAAGTTTAACTAGATGAATAAGAGGATTGCAAGGAGCTTTAATAAAAGTAATAAAGCCAACAGAAGATAAGTCTGTAAGATTAAGAAGAATATTTTGAAGTCAAGCCTATATAAAAGAAACAACATAACAATTATAAAACAAATGATCAATATCCTCAATTACAACCTACATAGAGAGCAAATGGAACAAAGAGAAATACCTCCTTTTTGAGCATATAGATTAATAGGTAAACACCTATGTAGAAGCTTCCAAAACATCAAAGTCTTTATAGGAAAATAAAATTAGACAAAATAATTTTGCCCCAATCACAAGTGGGATGGGTAGAGAAGAAATTTCTGGCCATCTTCTGATTAAGAGTACCATTATCCTCAAGTTTCCAATTTGGACTATCCAGAAGATCAATGATAGACAAATGGTGCAGAGTTTGGAGTTGAGTATGTTATAACATATTCTGATACAAATCCCTAGAAAAATCATTCTAACCTTCAACCACATTAGATGGAAGATTAATCCTTTCCTAAGGAGTCTTACCCAACAAAAGGATAAATGCATTTGGAAGAACACCAATGATCATTCTAGAAATTCACTCTATCACCCTAACTAATAGTCTAGAAAGTTCTCTAAAATAATATCATAAAAATATTTGATCACAAGCCAAATAAAGGAAAATTAATGATCATGAACCTTAACATATTTAGAGTGAAAGAATCTATCACGCATTTGATCATACTGTAAGGATTGAGAATTTGAATATACAATAGAAGTGGTAAAGTTAAAGGGACACCTGAATATTTTAATATTAAATTGAAAAGAGTATATAAATAAAAAAATTTGTTATTTAGGTTTTATTTTACTTTAAGCACCATTTCTTTAAAAACTAGTTATTCTTTCCTCCTCTACCTTCTCACTAAGCTTTTGATCACCTCTGTCATCATATTGACAATTAGAGTCCACTAGTAGACTTGTGATGGCTAGTAGAGCAAAAATGTCTGATCAAAATCTTGATTTGAGTAAGTTCATTTTTACTCATTCGTTCTTTGAGTGTGTTGTAAGTTTTCCTAGTTTACAAATAAGAGGATTTGCATGTGGCAATTAGAGCTTCAATAAGTCTTTGCTAGGTTGGGATCATATTGATGTGTTCAGATCATTGATTAGAATTTTGTGTTACATGTTAGACTTCCTTTGCTATTTTAAGGTCAAGTTTCTACTAGGTAAGGGAAGCCAGTTTGAGTGTTCCTACTAAATGTTAATTTACTTTGAAATAGAAACCTAGGTTTGAGGACATGAATGTGAGGGTGATGTGGTCACCATGTTCCAAATTTTATTGCAAGTTTGATTGGTTAATGGATTTAGTTTGGATAGAGTTAAACTGATCATGATGATATATAGAAAATAAGATTTCCTAAGTTGGTTATGTATTTATGGATTTTACGTGAAGGAATGTTACAGTGTGATTGTGTATGAGTATATCTTATTAAAAATGTATTAGATTGAAACCATGACGAGTTATTAAGTAAAATGATGAATTGAGATTTATATTGAAATAGTTTTGTTTTGATTGATAATTGATATTGAAAGTATAAGGATATTATAGTTAAATGGGTTTGGTAGTTATATAGATATTGATAGGATGTTGACTAGATTTTCAAATGAAATTGATAATGTGTGAATTTTATATGATGAACTTATTAGTAGTTGGTAATTGAATGATAGGAAGTATAATTTGATCAAATTGTGGAAGTTGGGAAAGATTCATGCTATATTAGAAAATTATGCAACAACTTCGGATGCATACCATATGTGTGTCAGATGCATTTTGAAAGTATTGCTTTTAGGTTTGGCTTCATAGTGCTGTCGGGTCAATTCAGTAAAGGTGCTCTCGGGTTGGATTGGCGTCAGGCACCAATGACCTGAGTTGGACATGACTCTGTTTTGGGTTATGTTTTCATTTTTCTTTTTCTATGGAATTATTATTTGTGTGTTTTGGTAGGATATACTTTATAACATATTATTGATAAAACATTTATTATTTAGACTTAAATATTATAAAAATTGTTGAAGGAAAATGGGTGTTATGTGTAATATGTCATGTATCTTTATGAATGATGGATGAATATAATTTTATTCACACTTAGATTGTTTAACCTTGACTTTCTTAGACTATAACTGAGAATAAATCCATTGTTTAAATAAGATTTACCCAATTAGGATTAATTATACCTTAATTGAGATTATTGGTTAAATTTGCATTTTAAGCATATTTGCTTAATTTTCTTGTTTCTAATTATTTGCAGAGATAATATGGGTTCCAAATCTAATCAAATATTTTGCAAAGATATTCTTCAGATTTTATACAAAGATGATCCTCTCTAGTTCTTACTTGATTTAGAGCAAATCTCTTTCAAATATTTTTGTAATATCTTTTGCAGCAAATTCAATTATTATGAGCTGGTATCTAGAACAAAATCCTGAAAAAGAAAATATGAAAGAAATTGGGAGATGGAAAATATACAACTTTATTGAAAAGAAGATATTTACAAAATTAATCTTGTACACATAAGGAAACATCTCATAATTGCAAAGATAATATCTTAGAATTAAATCTGACTTAATTTCTTGAAGAAAAGGAGATTATAAATAGATGTTAGAGAAGGCATGAAGGACACATTGCTGTATAACATAAACTTTAGTTTTATTTTTTTTTTGTAATTCTTGTGCCTTTATCATGGAAGGCTAAATTCATTTGGGTTGATTCTCTTGTGATTTCACAATGAATTACGAGGTTTCTGTTTAATAAAGTTTTGTCTTTTTTAAATCTATTTTAGGAAAAGTATTTGTTTTTTAACGCTTGTTGAGAATTCAATTGTTTTTCCTTTAATTAGAGTTCTTGGTTAATTCGCTTAGTCTTAATCACTTTCTTGTATGCTTAGTTAAGAGATAAAAGATATACATTTCATTGAGTATAGACTTGGAGACGAGGTGAGATATTGAATATATTAGTAGACGCTTGTTTTGCTAATAAAATTTTGTTGAATTTGATTGATGCTTGCTTGATTGAGTTCCACTCTTTGAGGAGAATTGAATGATAATAATCTTAAGAAAATCAAGGAAGGAAGAATTTGTTGTGAAAGAACTTGAAAGTCACCTCATTTTCTTTATTATTTTTAAATCATCTATTTTAATTTTCTGTACAACAATCCTTAAACCCCCTCTTTAATTTACTATTATTACTAACTTTCTTTACTGTAGATAAATTTTGAATATTGATAATCTGAATTTACTATTGGATTTGTTGGGAGACGACTTGGGGTTAACTTTCCCTTATCTATACTATCATCTCTTTGGTGTTAGATGGTCCAGCACTACATTTGGCGATCAACGCTGGAATTCTTTTAATTTTCTCATGAAACGACTATGATCAATGATATTGAATGGTAATCAAGATATATTATCTCCAGGAAAGAGGATACCTTGTTGATATTTTTAGAGTTGTGTATTATTTTGGGATTTGTGTAGAAGGATATATTCAGACTCTACTAGTGTATTGGAATCATATAGATGAAGATATCCAGTTGTTGAGAGTCGATAGAGGTTCACATGGGTGGCTGCTTTTTGAAATAAACCTATTAGAAAAAACCGTGTGAATTAACCCTGTCATATGAGGATGTTTGAACTCGTATATGTGGGAGGCTGGGTGACACAGTTGGAAGTTATATGAACATGTGTAAATCTATGGGTCTAATTCAATGCACGAGTCTTCCAAAAGTAGAGTTAAGTGTTTGTGTATTAGAGTTATAATAATTCTAATATGAAGAATAGTACTTTTGATGTATCTGTAAACACTTGATTACATGGCACATTGTATGATGTGGAATACAAATATTGGATGTAATTGTGAGCTCTTTTGTATGATTTTATAGAAATATGATGTTTCTTTTAAAGATGAATATCTCTAGCTTACCCTATTCTTTTCCTTGTGTTGGTTTGTGTTTTTTTATTTATTTATGATGATCATGTGATACATTGGAGCAAATGATAATATAGGTGGTCAGGCTTCACAGTGAGCATGGAAGCGTGATACTTTGTTATGTTTACCTGAATGTAAATATTAAAATCCCTATGAAAAGGGATGTTTTTGAATTACTTGAAGTTGATGTACATGTTTATCAAATTAATTATAATGTGATGTATGTATTAGTACTTCGGTACCTTTATATGGGATGTTACACACACCAAGGTAAGAAATTGCATGCAAAGTCTCATGCAAGCTGAAGGAGGTAAAATTTATTCTCAATCTGCAAATCCAAGACATGAAAACCCCAATTCTACTTAGGAGCACAAATAAACTTCTAGCTAACAATAACAAGTCATGTTTTAAGAACATCACCAATCCAAATAAAAATCCTCACCCATTTACTCACATCTTTTAGCAAGTTTATATGCCATTTGTAAATCTAAAATCTATAGGACATAATATTAGAGCTAACAAGTTACAAGCTGCATGTGTCCCATCATATTAAGGCACTTACCTTTTAAAGAAAGAAGTTTACTTTTGACTCTATTAGCTGAAGGTTGAAAAAATCGTCTCTTAGGAGAACCAGAAAAGATATGTAAACCCAAATAATTAAAAGGAGCAGTGTCTCCATAACATCTAAGAATGTTGCAAATATTATTATTAAAAGAATTAAACTCATCAATAGTGAAAAAGAGACTTTTGGAAGAGTTCATCCACTAGCCTGAGATAGAACCACAAACATGTAAGAACTCCATAAGATTGGTCAAATATTTCCTAGTGCCCCTATAGGAAACAAAGATGTTATCAACATAGAGGACATGGGTAGGGAAATCCTTACCCTTATGACCAATCATAAGAAGAATCTTATGAGAAGAAGTCAACTAAGAAATTCCTCTACTAAGTATTTCTTCAGCTAAATAGAAAAGTAGGCGGGACAAAGGATTTCCTTGACGAACACCCCTCTCACAATTAGAACAGCCAACCATATTACTATTGACCTTGATCAAAAGAGAAACAGATTCCAAGATACACGGACTCAATTTATAAAAGTGGGGTGAAAACCAAGATTTGTGGAAAATTTCCCATCTAAGAGTGTCAAAATATTTAGAAATATCAATATTAATAATAATGTTACCACCCTTAGCCTTTTTTGGCAACATGTGAACAATCTTTAAAGCAATATAATTACAATCCTTAATGTGACGCCCTTTAATGAAGTCATTATAATTATGAGAAATTACCCTATTGCAAAATTTTGGAGATAACCTTAAACTTAATGTTGGTAACAACAATGGGCCTAAAGTCCTTGACAACAACCACTCCTTGGACCTTAGAAATAAGAGAAATAATATTAGAATTTAACTCAGGAAGTATCCAGCTTTGAACAAAAAATTGCTTGACCGCAATACGAAGATCAACAAATATAATATCCAAACAACTATGATAAAAAGATCCCCCAAAACCATATGAACCAGGAGCACTATCCGTATTAAGAGCAAAGAATACAGACTTAATCTCCATATAATCAGGAATTTTTGTCAACAAATCATTATCAAACAATCTAAAAATACGAGAAATATAATTATAAACTACATTGGAAATTTGATCCTAAGACATAAGAGATGATTTTCAACATAAATATCTTTCTAGAAAATAAGAATAGAGTAAGAAATCAAACCAAGATCATCTGAAATAGAATCCCCAGCCATAAGCTTGTGAATACCATTATCATTACTGTTTGTTCTCACAATAGAATGAAAGAAGGTAGTATTTTTATCACCATTTAAAAACTAATTCATATGTGTCTTTTTCTTCCAAAAGATAGACTAACAGTTAAGAAATTTATTTAAAGTTTTAGCAATAGATTTCTCTTTTGCTAAAAGATTAGAAATATCACAAAAAGAAGATGTACGAGCAATATCAAGCGTTGAATGACAACCAAATGTTTTTTATGATCTTCCACTGCTTTATGAATATTTCCAAATACATTTTTATTCCAATCCTTAAACATCAACTTAGGACGTTACAATTTCTTTTGAAGCATTAGCATGAGATATCTAACCACCTAACTAGATCATGATGACTTAATCAAAGTTATCAGACCATCATGTTGCAGTCACTTGAAAAAAAATATAAAAGAAGAGGGTCTAGCAATAACAACATCATCAAACATACCAAGTAAAAGAGGATGATGGTCAGAATTGCTCCTAGGAAGAATAGAATAATTATAGGCTTTATAAAGATCAAGATAATCAAAATTGGCAAATATTCTGTCAAGTTTTATCCACTCTATGTGTACCCAATCTACCATTATTCCAAATATAAAAGGAACCAGAAAAGGATGAGCCATGAGGTTATTACAGTTAACCCAACTACCAAACTCATTAGTAGAAACCTGATTAGGCGGAATTTCCTTTGGACTCTTCAGCAAAAAACATAATTTTGAAGTCTCTTGAAATGCACTAAGGACCTTGTAATAAGCCAAATCATTCCAAAGCAAACATCTCCTAACATAAAATGATGAAGTATAAACTCCTACAAAATGAAGCGAAACACCCTATCAAATCATAGAAACTAAAACAAACTGCTTAGAAAAATGCAAAACTAAGAAAAAGACATCAACATTACCTAAACACCAAAGCTTGGCAACATTATTAATCGTATTTGACATAATAACCAAATGAAGATTAAAAATGCAAAAAGAACCTAACATAAACATCTGATTAAGCAGACATAGGCTTCACAATAGAAAAAGCTTATGTTTATTAACCCCAAGTATATTTCCCAACATATTTTGAGTGTTTGGATTAGCCAAAACCTCTAATATTTTAGAAAAAAAGTGTTCACCTTCATCCTTTCCTCTTGGATTTGCTTGCTTTAGCAGCTTTTCCAGGAACTTTAGAAGCATCTGTGGGTGGCCTACTAGGTGTGCAAGTTATTTGGACTAGATCATCATAATGAGAAGCCTCCTCCTCTAAGGCCATTTTAGCCCATCGCTTAGAGACCAAACTCTGGTCCTTTCAAAACTTGCTATAAGCTACAACAAGTTTAGAATTATCATTAGCGCGCAAGGCTAAAGAGGGAGAAACAAAAGGTGGATTAGAGAGCACAATATTCACAGATTCAAACTTTTCTAGACATAAATTATCCTAAAATGTAGGAAAAGAAAAGAATTTGAAAGAGGTAAACCAGACGGGTGAGTCAGGTCACCCTGAGATGGAACATATTGTATTTACTCAACATTTTTTGACTGGATGGGCCTGTTGGCATTCCTTCTAAACTATTATTTTCATCAGAAATATTATGAAAAACCACAACACCACCTGGAGAAGATGGTTTTGAATTATTAACATCACCAGGATCAACATTATTCGCCTTATTATGCATATTCATATTTTCTGCTCTAGTGCCTAGGTTGGACTTAGGCATATAACATTGTATCAATTCAATTGTTGATCACTCTCATCACTTTGAGCACAATGCTTGTAAGTAGGTAAAATATGACCAATTATTTTACAATAAGAGCAAAAAGGTGGAAGACCTTCATACTCAACATTAGTAACAAAGGGAAAGCTTGAACGCTTCACTAAAAGTTGTTCTGGCAGAAGAAAGCAGATCCACATCAACAGGCATACGAACATAGAAGCCACATGTTGTATTCATAGTACAGTCATCTAACGTAAGAGGAGTACCAATTTCTTTTGTAATAAAAAATGTAGCCTTCGGATGCCAGTATTCCATGGGTAGACTATCAATGTGAATCCAACATTGAGCCTTAGTTAGTTTCATGGATGCCAGGACAAAATCCTTGGTCCAACAAATGATGCATGTCTTCAGGTGAGGATAACTTAAACTCATAAAACCCTTTGCCAAAGGGATAACCTTCCATGTAGCCAAAGAGCCCCAAATAGTTTCAAGTTTCTTACACAAATCTAAGTGTGTGAGAGGTTTGTTGTCTTTGTTAAGTAAAACCCAACCATGGAGATGACTGTTACATTCTTCCAACCCCTGCTACATAAACCTCCATCAAAATTTGAACAGATACTGAGTCTCCCTTGATGCATGGTTAAGAAGTTGAGTTAAAGGGATGCTACATGCATTATTAAAGGCTTGCGCAAAAAGTTTTACGTTGACTCGAAATCGATTTCTTTTTAGACGATAAAGAGTCATGATCTTGTAAGCACCTCCATGGTATTTGGAAACTTGAACACATCCTGCTAAGAAAGAAACCAGTGACGAAAGAAATATATGGATAACTTTTCTGCTTTCTTGGATATTCAACATGTATTTTATGCTGAAGACATGAATGTCATTTTACTATTGAATATGCTCAATTGAAGGGTTTTAAAGAGCTTTGGTTGGAGTGTGACTCTTATTTTCTTTGACAAGCTTTTGGTTCAACTCATATCATTCCATAGACTATTAAAGATAGACGGTGCAAGTGTCTGCAGATTTGTGCTACTATGAATTTTAGAGTAACTCATATCTTTAGAAAGGATAATAGTTGTGCTAATAAATTGACTAATAAAAAGAATTCAATTTTCTAATATTCTAATTTACCTTATTGTATTAGGTTACACTTTTTTGTAATAGGTTTTCATTCCCTTTATTTCGTTTGTAGAGAGTTTGTTCTTTTTTCATGAGTTTGATGTGACCCTCCATATTTTTTACTATTTGTTTTTCTTTAGTTATATATTTTTTTTCATGTTTTAAAGTATCAACTTAACTTATATATTAAAATCCCTAATAATGCCTAACATTAATGCTTTATTAAATATATACATCTATAATGTAAAATATATCTCATATTATATATATATATATATTTATTGCATAATATGTTTGCTTCAAAAATGTAAATATTAGTCATTTTAAAATTTTAATTATTATATTCATGTTTATGAAATAACATTTAGGGATACAGTATTAAGTTATTATAATTTTAAAAAGTATATAATAATTTAATAAGATGAAGTTAAGACATCTCACTTAATAAATATAAAATAAATAATTGAAATAGTATATAAATAATAAATATATTTTATCCCTTATCTTACTGATATATATCGGACTTGAGCGGGCTTTAGTAAAAATGTTGCTCTTAATTTCGCTACAATTTCTTTACCTCTTCTTTTAGTCTCCTAGGCTACCTCTGTTTTTTTTTCCTCCTCGAATTCGAATTTGTCAATGCTGGTATTTATATGGATCCTTGCAATGATTGCATAGATCCAATTTAACCATTTGCTTTTGCTTTTATCCTTCGTTCACAATCCAATTTATTTCTGTTTGTTTTTAATTCGGTAGGGATATATTGGGTTTCTTAGAGATAGGTGCAGGGGTCGGATAAGTCCTGCCAAAAGCTTATCTCATCCGTTTCAATTTTAATTTTTTTAATTTTTTTAATTTTAAATTTTATTTTATTTTTAAAAAAATTATTACTTTTGGATAATTGATTATATAGTATTCAGAAAAATAATAAAATATTTAAACTATTTAAAAATCGTTTAATATAATACATTATGTTTGAAATATTGTATCATAAATTTTGAAATATTTAATATTTGATATATATATTGTGATATTTTTTCATATAGTAAATTGATTTGATATATAATAAATTGATTTGATATATATGTCATAATATTTCTGGACTTATCTGATTTCACATATATGTTGTTATATTTTGGACTTAAAAATTTAATTTGACATAATATTTTGTTAAAGATATTCTATTGAAAAAGAAAATATATGATTAAGTTTATTATAAAAAACATTAATTGATGCTTGAGAGGAGATTCCATTTCTTCGAAATACATTTTACTCAACATTTTGTCAAATTAGATTTTTCTCTGAAAATTTATTGATTTAATCACTTTTAAAAGTTAACCTAATAATTACACATTATCACATTAAATGAAAAATAATATTTATTTTGAAAAATATACTTGTTATATTATACAATTAGACTATCAATTTTTTTAATATAATAAAATTATTATCATTTTATTATTATATTTTTTAGATAATTGATTATAAATTATTGAAAGCTAATTAATAAATACTTTTAGAATTTTAAAATGTTTTGTTTCAATAATTTTTAGCGATTTTTTAAACCTTTAATAAATGTTTTAAAAGATAACAAAATATAATATATCTTGTAACTATTCTTAATTGTCAAAATATCATAAATTATTATAAAATAGGAGTAAACTTTCTTATAGTTTGAACTTGGAAAAAAATATTAAATGAAAATAAAAATAGAAATATACTTGGTGCAAGTTTTAACTGTTAATAACATATTTTTTTAAGAGTACGTGCATTTAAAGTATACTTATGGTAAACTGCTTTTCACACATGTAAATTTAACATTTTAATTGTAAAAGATTTTGTGTGACGATTTTAAAGAGTTAAAATTTAACTATAACAAATATTTTACTTTTTATAGTTCTATTTTATGAAATTTGGATTCTCAATTGATTTTTCGATCTCTTTGTTGTGGTCTCAAAATACATTTTTTTTAATATTTTAAAATAGTTAAAGAAATTAATATATCAAAATCAATATATTTAAAAGACATAAGATATAGACAGCACCAAAAACTTAACAGAAAATTTGTACTATGATTCGTGCATTCCTATTATTTTAACTTCAGTAAGGGAATAAAGGCTCTATCTCTTAAGTAGCAAACTCAATTGGAAATTACAAGTCTTTCCTTTTGGTGGGATATGTGGTTATTGGAGTTACATAAAATGTAAAATTTGATTTATATGATGAAAAAAAGAAGAACAATGATATGATTTAGTTCATTATGCAAATTAATATTTATTTTGATATTATAGGAGTAGTAGCTTGTTGGTCTAACCCCTGCATACACACTTACATTTCTCTCTCTCTTAATTTTTTTTACACCTTTTTTTTTTAATTTCTTTATAGTTGAGGAGTTCAAAATCAATTCTAACCAATCATATTTTTAAATAGAGTAAGTTTTCATTTACTCTAAAGTTCTTTTTCTTTTCTTTACAATTTCATCATCAATCTGGCGAAGTCAGTTGGGAAAAACATTTCTATCAATTTAGCTAAACTCATTGAAATTTTGTTATGTGGATAACTTGCTTTAAATATCTATATTTTGAGTACTTTGTGCTTAAGTTAGAACCTTTTTGGGAATAAAGGATTACAGGTAAGAGAAACTATTTATGCTTTTGATAGGATTTAGGATAGATGATCTCGATGTGAATGTGACTTGGTCAGAAGATTTTGGTTTTCATCCAGAGATGATGTTTTCTTTGAAAATTTTTTGAATATTTGAAGCTGAATGTTTTTTGTGCTTTGGTTAATAAAGGATTATCTTAGAATGTTTTGAATTAAACACTATTGAAGAGAAGTTAATTTAATAATTGCATTATGCATGCTAAAGTATAAAATTCATTAAATTGAGTTTTGATTACGGTCTTAATGAATTTGATATGAATGAAATATATACATTGAGTTTGAATGGTTTAGATTAAATTGAAATAAGTGAAAGGTGATGTTTGAACGAATCATGATTTGGATTTGGTCATTTTAAAATGTTTAAAAGTTGTATTATTAGAGTGTTCTTGAAAAGATCTCTGAAAATTTATTTGATTTTGTTGCTGAGGTTGCTTTTTTATGCTATTTTTTCTCTAAGCAAAAATAGATCTGCAATTCAACCTTGCTTTCAGTCTTATTTTCACTGAAGCAAATAAATTTTTGCTTAAGCGAAAATAAATTGAAAATCAATCCTCTTTACCAGATTTTTGCTTAAGTTAAAATATTTTTATTCAAGTGAGTCAATTCTTGCCCAAGCTAAAAAAAAGAATTATTTTTATTTATTTTCTTATTGCCTTTTTAATAGATTGAATTGTATATGAATGTGAAATGAATACTAATTTTTATATTTGATTGATTTTGTGTTTTAGTTTTAATGAGTTCTATTGTATGATAATGCTTTTTGAGAACAATGACAATTATATGAATTTATGGTCACAAATTTGGGACGGTATGCAAACCTTTGTTTGAGTTGTGTATTAAGTATTGACACCTATTTTATGACAGAGATGCCCTTGCTTGATTGATTATCCAAGTCATATAGATTAAGATATCAGGTGGTGAAAAGTTAAGGAGAAAGTTTTTACACAGCATGACATGTGTAAATGTACAGACCTTGGTTGTAATGAACTTACCTTGACCTATTATTTTTAGGTTTGATTGTAAGTATTGGTTTGATTCATATGTAAGTCTCTGATAGGACATACTTAATACAGGTTTTTCAGAAGGCCTCAATCAATATTCCATTTGTTGAATCCTTTGATGTATATATCCATATGTACTCCAGATCTATGTTTGTATTTGATTGTTTATGAATTGCTTATAAAGTTATTGTTTCCATATACATTATCTTATGTTAGAGTTTTATTTCAATAACTTACCCTTGTATGTGTTGTTTGTGTGGCAACCTACAATAACGATATGTACATGAACATATATAATGATAGGTGTTGGAGAGGCATCTGGAGAACAATAAAAACTTTAATTTATCTTTTCTTTTGTAAATTTTTGTATGTATATCTAGGTATGTATGTGTGTGTGTTAGATTTAGTGGATAGTTTCTTTTGGAGTGTTAGATTTATAGTACCAGAGTTGTTCATGCTTAGAATGACATGAGGGTGTTGGGTTTATTGTGTTTCTTCTGTGTTAGAATTTTGTAATTAGTTCTTTGTTCGGACATCCCTTTTGTAATACACGTGTATGTGTGTGTGTTTGTGTGTAAAACATGGACACATTAAATTGATTAATTAGATATATTAGAAAAGAAACATCACAAAACCAATAGACTAATTGAACTATAGCTAAAGAATTAGAAAGAAAGCTTCATCTAAGTAAATATCTCTGCTCACACACTGTTATAGATAACAATGAATATGTGGACCCCATTTCCTACTATTTACTAGAGATACTTCACATCTTAGTATTATCTATTTAACTGGTTTTATAACTTATATTCGAAAGGTTTACTACATAAATGTCATTGATAATTATTGTTATTTTCCTTATGGGAGGAAATGTCTCATGATCATGATTGTGCCCTTATTGAAATTTGTTAACAAAGGATTTGATTCCTTGGAAATTGAGATGAATTGAAGTAGCAATGGTGGGTTTGATATGTGCATGTGCTCATCTATCCCAACTAGTCGTTAACAATTGTCTTATTTGTTTGTTATCAGTATCTAAGATGTAAAATATCTCTAATAAACAATACGAAATTGGGTCCACATATTCATTATTATCTATAACAGTGTGTAAGTAAAGATATTTACTTAGACTTTTCTAGTTGTTTTGTGAAATAATCCTTATCCTTTAAACTTTTCACGTCCTGGTAAAATTATAATAATTCTTCGTAAACAGGGGAAACTTACTGTCACTTATTTGTCTAATTGTCTATAGACAATTACTACTTCATTCTTCCAATGCCTTGTTTCAATTTCTATCTTCTAACATCAACACCGAAGCCATTCTTCCATGGATAATTTCCATTGGGTAAATTCTTCATCTTTGGCGTTCAAAGTTCTTTCGCTCTAACCTTTGACTTCAGTATCTTCTGACTACTTAGAATCATCTATCATGTTGAAATTTGACCCTTCTCGGTTATTTCATTCGTCTGGTAGCGTATGTATACTTCATTGTAGACTCGACATCTATTGTCTTATCTCCTGATATATATTTATCTAAAAGTTGACTCTTTTAGTCTTTAAATCTTATAAGATGTTGATAATGAATAATTTAAATAGTTTTATAAAATTTGGGATATTACAATTTTTAATCTAATTCTCTATGTGCTTAGAAGATGATACATAAACTACCTACTCCTCCCGCACAGGTGGATGTGCCCCACTTAGCACGGGCAATAAAGATGATGGCAACAACCTAACAACAGTAAAATGCTCCTATATACAACAACACTAGGGTGAGTTCCTTAACTAGATGTTGCTAAAATAGCAAAAAAAGTATCTTAGCTTCATCAACAACGTCATTCCTTAAGGTTAGGGGATTTCACGAGGCATAATTCACCCAACTTTAATGGGAGAATAAACCCAAACAAAGTAGATCAATGGTGAGGGATATTGAGATAATCTTTTTGAAGTCACTCAATGTCCTAAAGAGAGGAAGTTATATTATGTAATCCATATTCTCACCAAAGAAGTTGAGTTTTGGTGAATAGGCATGAAATAGATGATGGAAGATATAGGAGAAAATGTCACATGGGAGAGCTTCAAAGTAGGATTTTTGGAGGAGTATTTCTCTGATAGTGTCAAATATGCAAAGAAATTGAGTTCATGTAACTAAAAGAGGAAAATCTTTCAGACACTGAATATGCTACTAGGTTCAAACACCTAGTTAGATTTTATACCCAAGCCATGACTAAGGCTTGCAAAAAATTGAGTTTGGGTTGAAACATGACCTTAAAAAGGTGGTGATTTATATGTTCATTAGCGAATTCCTTGCTCTAGTGGAGAAGGCAAAAGTAGTGGAAGGACCTCAAGTGGAAGGACCTTCTAGAAGCAAACCTAAGTATGGAGATAAAATGGAGCGTTATTATAGACCCCAATCTTATAGGAGTGGAGGACCTAGTTCTCATTTGCAATCAGGTGCCAAGTGTTATAAATGTGGAGGATCATATGTTGTTAAATTTTGTCCTCTACCAATACCAAATGTGACATGTGATAAATGTCACTGATATGACCATTTAACAAAAGACTGTCATGTTCGGCTAAGAGCACCAAACTTTGGTGGGATGCAACAAGCATAAGAAGTAACAATTAGAAACCCAAAGTAGTTTGCTAAGTGTTTGCTATTAGTGGAGCTGAAACATCACAATTTGATAGTAGGTAATTGTTTCATTCCTGGACTATAATTATTTATATTGTTTGATTCTGGGGCAACAAATTCTTTTGTGTACTCTATTTGTGTTAAGAAATTCAAATTGTTAATTAGAGAGTTAAATGTTGAGCTAGTAGTATTTACACCAAGTAAGGTGTTATAGATGAAAGAAAATACCAAATATATCTTATTTGTATACCATGAAAGATCTAAAATTTCTTTTAGGAATGAATTGGTTCTTTAGTAATTATATTCTCATAAATTGTGATCATAAAACACAAGAAGATATATCTGCAGTTAGTTTATAGATATATCCCTTAAGAAGATTCTAGGACGTCCACCTAAAAGGTAGATAGAGTTTGCAACAGACTTAGTTATAATAAATTTCAAGTAAGTGAATTTGAAAACTTTGAGAGTCAATGTATCAGATATATAAAGAAAAACTAATTTTACAAATTTAAACATATCTCATATGTTTTTTAATTCAATTATATGACATAATATTCGTTGAGGTTTTTGCTTCTTAATTTCCACATCATTGTTATCATAGTAGAATTGGTATACTAGGTACTCTTGAGTCTCCAATGCATTACTAACATTTCTTTATGGCTTTGATGGTTTTACAACAGTATAAATAGTTATAAGTTAGTTACTGCATCCACGAATGTAACACTAGCGAATGAAGACCCTTTTAATTAAAAGTATAATCATGAGTTGGGTTAGAAATAAATTGTGAGATCATGTGAATTTAGTTTCCTAGATCCATTGTGTACCTTAATTCTAAAACAATCTTTCACCACCCTAATCTTTAACCACCCTTCATTGTCCTTTGTGTATAAAATCTTCTATAAACTTTAAACCCCAATATACCACTTTAGGTACAAAACACAACAATTTTTAATGTAGTAATTCCACAATTTGTATATTTATTACCTTCGTATAATACACATTCCTTGCATTAAATTTTTTACTATTATATCCCATCTCAATCCCATAAATCCACCATGTTAGGCATAACCTAAATTTAACAATTAATTCATTCCATTTCAATCCCACAAATCCACACTGTTACACATAGCTCAATTTAACAAATTTATTTGATGTTAATATTCACCGACTTTATTGAGTTATTCTACAATTTTTTGTTGCGTCTTTAATAATTGAGTTATGTTTTCTTATATATTTTGTTTATTTTAATTTTAAAATAATTTTCTTTTAAAGAAGTGGATATTTTATTAAGAAGTAGATTTTAACTTTAACTTAACTTTATAAAATTGACTTGCACTACAAAAAACAAAAATTACCGATAAGACAAATTCATCAGAAACACCCAAAATGCGTCGGTAAATTGATTGTATATAAATTTACCGATAGATTTTTGAGTCCATCGGTAATTACCGACAGATTTAGAACAAATCTGTCGATAAATCCGTCGATAAATTTAATGACGGATAATATCCTTGATGAAATCGTTGATATGATATTTTACCGACGGATAAAGTTCTGTCGATAAAATTTCGTCGATAATTTAACTTTTTCTTGTAATGTTGTATGATGAGATTTACACTCATTTATAGGTTATTAAAAAACTTTATCTCTAATTGATGTAGAATCTCCAACTTACCCCCTTACTCAAAAAGTAAGATGATATTTTACATCCACTAATAAATTATTAAAAAATCTTATCTTTAGTTGATGTGAAATCTCTAATCCTTTTTATATTTTATTTCACGCATTCAAGTATTTTTGTTAATGGTTATTACTAATATGTTGTTAAATTTTATAAAAGCAAGTTATCTTTTAAAAAATCTAGTTATTTATTTTTCTCAATTTTCATTGTTTTATATATAATACACGAAGTTTATGTTTTTCTGTATTTTAAAGAAAAAACTCGTGTAAACAAATAGCAATGATTGTTTTTAACATAGTTTATATTTTTAAAATTAACTTATGCATTTAAATTGAAAATATATCTAAATTGTTAGTGTAGACCCATAAAAATCTTATTTATTTTTGGATAAAAAGAATTATATTTTATTTTCAAAGCTTCATCAAAAAGGATAATAAATTTATATTAATAATTATTTGTCTTATTCACTTAATGAGCCTTCAGGGCAAAATATTAAATGATGGAAGAGATATTTGTCTTATTCACTTTAATTAGGATCAATTATATGGTTAATCTGTTTTGGACTTAACTTCAATCAAATATGAATATCTTCATTCTATGATCAATTTATGTTAGAAGTGAATTCTTAAGTTTAAAAACATGTCTTGAAAGAAATATAGATGATTATAAAGAACGATTTGTTTTGTTAATTCGGTGATAGTTGTAACGCAAACTACTGGTGGTGCTGAATTCAATGAGAATAAAATCCTTAGCTTAAACACGCATTTTATTATGAAATAGTAGAATATAACTCAATCAGGAACAGCAACAAAGATTAAGAGATCCTTGCTTCAGACAGTAACCACTCTTTAAGCCCTTATTAGTGCAATCTTTGTTGCAATGTGCAGTGCATTGCCCGATGCAGCGAATGCCTGGATCAGTAATTCCTGTTACTGCTTCTGGTACTGCATTCAGATCAAAATTTCAGCATATAAAATTGACATAAAACTATGGATTTTTGTTGTTTTCAAAAAGCATAAACATAAAAAACAACATCATCATTTTTAATTCTTTCTTCCATTTACCTGATGTGAGAACCAAAGCAACAAGGAAAACTCCGAAGATGAAAGATTGACAGAAGCGAGAAGCCATTTTAAGAGAATTTTAGTTCTGAAATTCTGATATTTCTTTCTGGTGAGATGATGTTGCATATCCTAGTCATTTAAAATGTATATATAGAATGTTGAGGAATATATTGAATTAAAAACTTTTTGTTTTTTCTTGTCAAGGTAAATCACAATAAGTTATTTAATACTGACCAAAGCCGTATTCGGTTAAATAAATGTAGTACTAGGAAGTGACTCTTAGGTCGTCTTTTAAAGACCTAGTTCTTGTCAAAGGATTAAAACAGAAAGAGAAATGGGAGTTCGTGGAATAATCAAAATTAATAAAATAAAAACAACAACAACACCGAATTAGATTTTCTTAACCGAATTAAATTATCCTCTCGATTAGATTGCAGTCCGCTTATCACAGGATACAAAAATTCATACTCAACTTATTGAACCCTAATTTCAACCCGGATTAATTAACAAAGTGAGAATTAACACAAATTTTTCTTATGCAAATTAAGCATTCACATACATAATTCATTCCATCCCAACAACTCATGACTTACTCCATTAAGCATGAACAGAGACACTGAAATTCATATTAACTGAAACATTAAGCATGAACTAGTAAAAGCATTAAGCACAGAAATAAAATGATGAAGAGTTAAGAAATGAAGAGAGGAAAAATAACACAACAACAACCTCAAAGCTTTATTGCAATCTGAATCAAAAGGATAGACTTAATGTTGTATTGTATCCTACTAGGATGGTTTACTGAACTCTAGGCTTAAGTGGCGTTGATGCAAATCTTAAATAATGTACTCGATTTAATAGATGAACGCCCTAATTTTGCGACAACTCACAACCCCTAGCCTTGAGTTAGAAAGAGCGAAAAGACTTAAAATAATCTTAAACGCCAACGTTGATCACCCAAAATCTGAAAAAGTATGCACGTGAATTTTAACACTGTTGTTCATGCCGTAAGTTAAGCGTGATAACCCTTATAAATTGCTTGTATGTCAATGTATATGTACAGGATTTTGCCGAAGATACTAAAAGGATTGTTGAAGCAGTTTGCCAAGCAAAAAAGTATGTTAATCTTTTACATTTCGTTGAAAACATTTAACACCCTTGACTTCTAAATTTTGTGACTTTGTCATGTAATCATAACTTGAACTTTCCTTTTATCTTATATTTTATCTTATAATCATGACTCAATACTTTTTGGACAGTGATACTTTGACACCCTTACTTGTCATTACACCTATTTGACATGGTTACATAGCAAAAAAATAAAAAAAATAATTTTTTATTCACTTACGTGTGCTACGTTCATATATGCTTTTTGTTTTCCACTTACTTTCAAAAGTACTTATCAATAAACTATATATCAAAATAGAGAAAACCACTTGAACACTCTTACTTTCCATAACATTATAATTGTATTTTTTCAAAATGAGAGGAAACATGAACATACGAGGTTCTTATTTTCCATATCTGTTATATGAGTTAAAAAGTACTTATCAACAAACCACATATCAAAACATAGGAAACCACTTGGACTATTTTTTTTTTCAAAACGAGAGCAACTTGAACGCATGAGGTTCCTACTTTCCATATTCGTAACATGAGTTCAAAAGTCTTTCTCAACAAACCACATACCAAAATAAAGGAAACTATCTGGACATGGGCGTAATACATTTTAAAAGAGTTTCATACTTTCCTAGAAGTACTTTCACTTTGACCACGTTGGATCACAAACTAAAGGACATACTCTAACAAGTTTTTAGTAGTCTTGGAGGCACCCTTCCTCGATCTCTTAGGTTTCATAGAAGCTTGAACACACCCTTTCAACTCATTCGAATCACCAGAGGACCCTTGCACCACCCGATCGGTCCAGTACTAAGAAATCAACTTACACTCATTTTCAAACTTCGATGAAAGAGCCTGAGAAGCTTACACCCCTCCAGTATTTGGCCACAGACCCACAGGACATGAACTAGCATCAATTAAATGTAAATCAGAAGGACTAACACAAAACCCATGGACTTCCAAACCAACAACTATCATGCAATCAAGCTTAACCCCAACATAACCATGAGAAGGCATTTCAATGGCTTTTCCAGTAGCTATAGAAGCATTTTTAGGAGGTCTACCACGCCTACAAGATGATTAGACATATCATCATGACCATAAGAGGTAACGCCCCCTTCTCTCTCTCTCTCTCACACACACACACACATTCTCTCTTTCTCTAGGCCACACTCTCTCTCCCCACATCTCTCTCTTCTCTCTAACTTTTCTCCTTTCATATCTCATCTATTTCAAAATCTGATCACACCCTACAATAGCTGAGTAGTCGAGCATCATTTCTACTTGACTAGATTTTCAAACAGAGTAATTTCATATTTATCCTAAAGATTTTTTATTTCCTTCTTTCCTGTATGATTTGTTCATCAATCTTGGTGGGGACATTTGAGAAAAATGTGTCTCTCAACTTGTTCTACCATATATTGAAATTTGAATATGTTTTGATAACTTGCTCTAGATCCTTAGATTTTGAGATAACACTTTGGAATTGAAGGTAAATATTTCAGGTAAGGGAAGGTAACTTTAACTTTTCAATAGTACCCTAGGTTAGAAGAGGAGGTCCCAAGTTTCACTTTTTCTTATAGGGATGTTATTTGATAGATTTGTTTGATTATATGTTGTAGAAACATGTAGAAATGTTAGATTTTGATAGTTTCGTCGTTAAGTTTTATTTTTTAGGTTGGAAAGGTTCTCGAATGTTGTGAATTATTAATTAAATAATAAGTATTGTATGCAAATGAAGAAAATTGTAAGTATGAAAAGCCTATGTTTAGTGGAGATCCTCTAGCTTCACTGATTGTCTAAGTCACATAGACTAAGATATCAAGTGGTAAGAAGCTAATGAAGGTGTCCATACAGACTAGGACACGCTCTAAACACTCGATATTGGATGTTTGAATTTATCATGATCCTTGATGTATAGATTATATGTTAGTATGTGGTATGGACATACTTAATGAGTCTTCCATAAGACGATAGATTCATATGTAATCAATATGATTAAAATGAAATCAGAGTACAGGAAATTAGAAGGAAATCAAGGTACAAGGATTGCAAATGGATTTATGTGTGGTCAGTATGATTGTTGTATATTGGTAAGAGAATGAAATTGAATTATTGTAGTTGGTAATAGATCTATGTGTGGTGTATATGATGATCGTATATTGGTATTAGAATGAAGTTGGATTTTTGTAATTGGTATATGGATTTTATATGACTATGTTTGATTGAAAAGGAAATTAACTTAAGCATGAATTCCTAATCAACTTGGTTATTTTTACTTATACTGTTTTATGTTAGAATTTAAGTTCGATATCTCACATTTGCATGTGTTTGTATTATGAATTGTGACAAATATATTATGTACACGAGAACACACAAACACATATATGTATGTATGTATATATATACACATACATAAACAATGTGATGCTGAAGCATTTGAAGAGGAATAAAGATTTGCTTTAATTTCCTTCTTTTTTGTAAATATGTGTATTTATACATATATAATGTTAATTAGTAAGTTTATATTTTATGTGATGGTCATTTGTCAGGTGTTAGAATAAAAGTCTAAGTTAGAAGCCTTTTCCTCCAACATATCTGCCCACTTCTTAGAAACTAAACTTTGCACACCAACATCTTACAAGGAACTCTCTTAAGAAGCAAAGGTTTAGAACTATTATTATTTGTCACTGGAACAACTATATGGGAGCAACCAAGGGAGATTGGAATCCACAATATTCATATTTTCATGCTTATCCTATGACAAGTTTTCATCTAGAACAAACAATTTAGAAAAATAATTTGAAAGAGTCAAACTAGACGGGTGAGCCAGGTTAACCTTAGGAGAAATATGTTGTATTTGCTCAACATTCTAAACTATAGAGGCCTTCTAAGAATCATCAACAAGATTTGGTATCCAATCTAAACTATCCTCCTTATCAGAGCCATTATCAGGAGTAACAACATAATCTCCTAAAGAAAATAGTTTAGAATAATTACCAATAGTAGTATTAACAACATTAACCACCTTAGTATGCGGATTCACATTTTCCTCCCTTGTCTCTAAGTTGGACTTAGGAACACAATTTTGTTTAGACTTCACTTGTTGAATAGACCTATCACTCTGAAGGTAGTGCTTGCAAGTATATAACATTGGCCAATCATTTTACAAAAAGAGCAGAAGGGTGGAAGACGTTCATATTCAACATTAGTAGCAAAGGGAAAGTCTGGATGCTTCAGCAAAAGCTATTGCGGCAGAGAAGAGAGCATACCCATATCAACAAGCACCTAAACATAGAAGTCAAGGATTCTCTTCATAGTGAATTTTATTTAATAACAAAGTTCTTCCACGTGAATTCTCCACTGACCGAAAGATGCATTCGATGGACCGAGACTGAGATGAACATGGACATTTGGTAAACCGAGCTTTCGTGAGAGGTTCTTTAGTAAATCGATCTCCCGAGTGAGGTTTCTTCAATAAACCTAGTTCTCGTGAGAGGTTCTCTCGGTGAACTAAGCTCTCATTTGAGGTTTTCTCATTAAACCGAGCTCTTGTGAGGGGTTCTCCAAAATAGACTTTGCTAAAGGTAAGTCATTCGACTCCCAAGATCTTGGTGGGAGGTTTTCCAAAATAAAATTTGCTAAATGTAAGCCATTTGGTCCCTGAGATCTTGGTGGCATAAAAGGGAGATTGTACCCTTGGAAAACCGAGTGGTACTCGACGAATTAAGCTCTCAGTGGGTGGTTCATGTAAATAAACTCTATGCCCGAGCCGAATACGGGTACTCTTTAAATCAGGTTCTCGGTGGGAGGTTCATGCAAATGAACTCTGTGTTAGAGGTGAACATGGACTCGGTAAACTAAGTTGATCTCTACGTTTGAGACGAGAGTACGCACTCGGTAAACTGAGCTCTCGATGGAAGGTTCATTGAAATGAACTCTGTGCCCGAGGCGAGAGGCGTGGTCGGCTAATCAAAGTTTTTAAGGCAAATTGTCACTTGCTGAAAAATAAATTGAAGTCGAGATGAAAGTGGATTTTTTTTTCCCAAACCAACCTCGAGTATTGAGTTTGTTGGCCAGTACTGAGCTGAGTCAAGAACTAGGTGTTAGGTTCCGAGTTGAGTCGAGGACTAGGCATTAGGTTCAGAGATGAGCTGAGGACTAGAGATTAGGTTCCAAGATGAGTCGAGGACTAGGAATTAGGTTCCGAGATGAGCCGAGGATTAAGTATTAGATTGGGATGAATGGGGCCAACTTCCCAAACTGACCTCGAGTAGTAGGTCTATTTGGCCAATACTAAGCTGAGCCGAGGACCACACATAAGATTTGGTTCTCATGCTAACTTAAAGGAGTAGGTTGAGAATAGTACACATGCCCGCCAAGGCTTGAACGACTCAAATGCTTCATTGGAAGTCATGAAAAGCCTTTACTCATACTTTGCAGAGGTTTACTTGAAAAAAATATTTCTTGACCAAATTGAAGGAAGAGCTCTAAGTCTCTGGCCAATACAATGGTTTTTTGTATGAATTTTCTAATAACCAACTCCATGACGTAGGTTTGGGTAGGGGTTTTTGTAGGTCAATCTTGGAATCTGGGATGAGGAGCACTTAGGCGAACTGACCTCTGCGTGATAGGTTCATGGTATTGAACTCATGCTTGAAAAGAGTCATTTGGTCCTAGAGTCTCAGTGGGAGGTTCATGATGCTAAACTCCATTGAGGAGAGGTTTTCGGTGGGAGCTTCATGGACATGAACTCCGCTCCCAACGTAAAGTACTCGACGGACCGAGATCTTGGTGGAAGGTTCATGAGAATGAACTCCGTGCCCAAGGTAAAGTACGCAACGGACTGAGATCTTGGTAGGAGGTTCATGAGGATGAACTCGTGCCCAAGATGAAGCATTCTCAGCAGACCAAGCTCTCAGTGGGAGATTCATGAGAATGAACTCCACTTTGATGGAAACCTTATTGTATGCAACTGTTTGAACTGATTAGAATGTAGAAAAAGAACAATTAAAATATAAAATTACACATACACATGTCAAATGTTGAGGAACAACACGAAATTCAATTTAAAATAGTGAAAACAACACAACACAACAACAATACAGTGCAAAATAACTTGCAAAATAGTAAAAATGACTTAGCTTGTGCGTAACCTATGCCCTAAATACCATATGATGGAAACCTTGCTGTGTAAAGTTGTTTGCACTCCAATTAAGCCATGGAAAATGGAGTAAACAGCGGCTGCAACAATGTAATGTTGTGTGGACGAAAACTTCATGGAAATGGAAGTAATGACATGTTAAGCTTGATTTGAACTAGTGTTATGCTGTTGAAATTTTTTAGCATATTTGGTTCTTGAGCCTCATCTTTGTTAGCTTTTCTTAGAAGACTAGCTTAGGGATTTCATTGGAAGTTGGCCTCATCTCTTCCAATTACATTGTTCCACCACTTTCACTCAACCTCAACATGTCATTGCTTCCATTTCCATGAAGTTTCCGCTGCTTTGAATCACTACATTTTCGTCCACACTGCACTGCATTGTAGTAGTTGCTATTTACTCCATTTTCCATGGCTTAATTGGAATGAAAATAACAAAACTCAACAAGGTTTCCATCACACTTCCAAGGTAAAGAGTACTCAACGAATGAGATCTTGGTGAGAGGTTCATGAAAAGGAACTCCGTGCCTGAGGTGAAGAGTACTCGGTAACTGAGATCTTGGGGGGAGGTTCATGAGAATAAACTTCATGCCCAAGGTGAAGAGTACTCGATGACCGAGATCTTGGTGGGAGGTTCATGAGAACAAACTCCGTGTCCAAGATGAAGAGTACTCGATAGGGTTTCATGCAACTGAACCCACCCTTGGTTGAGTTATTGAAGTCGTTCTTGTTCGAACGTGCTAGAAAGAAATGGTGAATTATCCAAAAGTGTACATGGTAGAGCCAAAATTTATGAAAGAGAGTGAACTGATAGCAATATTTCCCGGTTCAATATTATAACGACCTCATTCAACGAGATTTTAGAAATGACAAGTTCAACCAACTTGCATGATGTTCATAATCAGATAAGCGAATCAGCTCAAAATAGCTTTAGAGATATGTGATTTGTCTATAGATTTGAGCTATGATAACCAAGTAATCCCAAACTCTAACGATATGATATCTGAACTTTATTCCTTTGATTTGGATAATTTAAAAATACAAGCACAAGCTTGGCAGAGAAAAGAGAAAAGACAAGACATTGTGGACTTTGTGGAAGTAAAGCTCTAGAAGGTTGATGTTTGTGGCCGAGCTCAACCGAGACTGAGCTCGAGAAGGCTAACCTCCACGGCCGAGCTCTTTAAGGCCGAGATTGAGAAGGTTGAGCTCCTTGGCCGAGCTCCACACCAAAGCGCTTTCTTGATTTTATTCATGTACTATTTTTTATCTTCCCTACCAAGGAGGCCAAAAAATAAAATTAAATAAAATAATGTATATCATTTGATTCAACCGTGGAGGTGCTCGGGATCTGATAAAGTTGACCCTATGGGAAGTTTGAGATTCTAAGAGCACCTTGTAATATCCAAGCATTACATTTTCTGCCATTTTCTTTGAAGTTTTCTTGAGCATTGGAAGATAATGTGTCGAGGTCGAGGAGATGAATAGAAAAGAGCCACAAATTAAGGTTGGTATCCGCCACCCCTACTAAGCCTATTACTTTGAAACTTGTGTCGATCTACGTGTTTGGAGAGATTAATGAAATGGTTTATCGTGCACATGGGGCAGTTACATGAATTGGATTCTCAAACCAAAGCAAAGGACGAGGGACATACTGTGTTCTTGAACTCGGTTGGGGGTATCTCAAAAGTGAAGAAGAGGGTCTTGATCAGATCGATTGCGATATGGTTAGAATTGGGTTTAATGAAGCGGGCATGAGAGAACTGGATGAAAACTGACATGAGTAAACAAAATATCAGTCTTTGCCCCAAAAGAAGGTTATGTGCATCACCATCTTGCAGTGCATCAAGGTGTCCGTGGTACCATTTGTGGTTGGTGGCAACGGTGTCAGAAGCATAACAACCAAAATTTGAAATATTCAAGTAGACCAGGTAGATGATCAAACAATGGACCATTATCATTCCTTCTCGGTCTTCTCGGCTTGTTTCACTAAGGAGACGATAAAGAGTCCATGAACACGGTTAAAAGAATATACACTTACTTGGAAATGAAAATTGATTCGGAGAGCCCGACTATTTTAATTCCGAGTGTTTGGTGAGTTTCAAGTGTTTTCTAAACATTGTGAGGGCATTGGTAATGGCATCATGTATCTCGGAGGTTGAGCCATGCTTCTTGTCGGCCTCTCGAGATGGAAAGCTCCCAACTGGATTTTCCTCACTGTTATTCCCCTCCATAAGTAGGTAGCGAGCATAATCAAAGTACATTGCCAATCAATTTGGTATGAGGATGTCCAAATTTTCTTTGGAACTCTGAGTAAATTATTCTTGAAGAGGGTATTGTGATCGTGTCTTGAGGGTTTTAGAAGAACTCAAAGATCCTGCATCCATAGTTAGGAGAAGACAACAAAAACACAAACCGAAAAGATCAGGAAACAATATAGAGAAAGTGCAAATAAAGAGAAAATAAAGCACAAGGAAAAATCTAGCGAAATTAGGTTTAGAAGAGTTCATCCAAGATATTCCAAAACTATTGCCTGATGGGGAATGGTATTCCAAGATATTCCAAGGTAGGTCGAGATGTAAGCTTCAGGTGATCAACTTTTATATCTCAAGTACTCAATTTGGTATGTACAAGTTATTGGGCTTGAGTCAAGTGATCATACTTGCTTCGTTTGGCTGTAGACTAAAAGTGAAGAGAGAAAGTGTGACTGAGGTTGAGACTCTTTAATAGAGGGCTCAGGATGTTGGTTCTGCCAACCTTTTCGGTCTTCTCGACTTGTTCTGTTGAAGATCTGGGAGTAATTTCTTATGTCTAATGTTTGCTGCTCTCAAGTTTTTCTAATCTTAGATCTCGAAATAATGCTTATTGTTAATATTGATGAATTCTTTGAACTATTCTTGTTGACCCCATGGTGGGCACCAAAATGTTCCTATGTTGGGTATCTGGACGAGGTGAGTGAGTAGGTTGAGGTGAGTGAGTAGGTGTGAGAATTATTCTCTTCAAACTTGGATTGAGAGGGAGGGGGGAGGGGGGAGGGGGTTTACCGGCAAGGACACTTCGAGGCTCAAGTCAAAATGGGTGCAAGTAAGTGTGTATAGGGATAGTAGTCATACTTGTGGGAGCACCTCCTCTATTTATAGGGAAGGTTACGCGTTTAGTCATTGTTAATCAAAGTCCAAAATTATCAGCATGATTAGTGAGGCAATTTTGTAGTAATCACTTGGATTAGTACATGTCTTCAAGTAGTCGGTTTATTGGCCATTGCCAAACTGATCCGAGGACTAGTAGTAGGATTTTTCTCAAACCGTCATGTAGCAATAGGTTAAGTATGGTACAAGATCATTTAATTAAAAAACCATAGATGAATCAGCTGAGACAGCGAGTATCCACTAGTGAGGACCAAATTTGTGAGATGAGCCCCCAGTTTAACTCCATTAAGGAATTTATTGGTACAGTTCTCCAATACTTAGCCCCTCCAGCTACAGCAGCTACTCAAAATATTTTTCACCAAGTTGATCGTGACGCCCAAAATCAACAGCCAACAACAGAATGAAGATCAAGGCAATGAGAAACTAGAACAAGGCAATGAGAAACCAGAACAAGGTCATGAGCAGCCACAATGTGATGAAAAATCATAGAGATAAAACATAATTCACATAATCTTTATAGTAGTTAGTAGTTTTTATAAACGGTATTGATATTAACTGAGACATATGTTATGATATTGTCATTTTGGGATTGTGTTGTGATTACTTTTATTATGAGGTGCAATTAACTCTTTTGTTATGTACTTATGAAATATAATACTTTTCATCTTTTTATTTAATTCATTAATGATATGGATTGATTACTGCTTATGGAATGATCTCTTTAGGTACTATCAGGTATCTGTTAAACAAATTTTGATTTAGGAACCAATAAAATTTGGAAACTGATAAACAGATTACATACAGATCTATTTTGTATGTAATTACATACGGATATAGTCCGTGTGTAATTACATATGGATAAGATCTGTATGTAATTACACACGGACCATATCTGTATGTAATTACACCTCAAACAGGTCAGTGTGTAATTACATACGGAACAGATCTGTATATAATTACTTACGGATATTACATACGAATTTATCCATATATAGTTACATACGAATTTATCTGTGTATAATTCCATACAAATTTATCCGTATATAATTACATACGGATTTATCTGTATATAATTATATACGAATTCTGAAATCTATATGTAATTGTTTACCTACGCCAGTTTTACATACGAATTTTTATCCATATGTAATCTGTATGTAATTTCAAATTATATACAGATTTTGGCTATAGATAATGACAAAATCTCTTGTAGTGATAGAATTTCTCTCACTAAAACGCTCTAATGGTCACTTGAGCGTTATAACTAATTGCTTGAGCAACATAATTTCATTAGAGAGAGAATAGATATGGCCTATTGATAAGCATAATTTTATTCGCACTTAAGACTTTCAATCTTAATTTTCTTGAAATATAATCAATTGGATTTATTTGGACAATTTAACTATTCTTTCTACAAAATTCTTAATTTATCTACATATTCTTATCTAGAGCTAAATTTCTCACTACCTACGAATTTTACCTACAAATATATTTCATAAGGAAATCTATATATAATTATCTATGAAAAAATCTATAAATAATTTGGATTTGTTACATACAAAAAAAAAAAAATCCATAGATATTTATCCATTAATTTTATCTACAAAAAATTCATAGGTAATTTAGATCATAAATAATTATATATAAATTCAGATCTATAAATGATCACCTATAAATTTTTCACAAATAATATTAATAATTAATTTCATATAAATTATTATTATTAATATTGTTGTAAATATCATCAATAATAATACTAATAATGATAACATTATTCATATTGTTATTAATAATATTATTATTAATGTTATTATTAATAATAAATAATAATAATAGTATTATTATTAACATTATATTGCTAATAATATTAATATTATATGTAATATTATTTTTGTTAATTTTATTATTATTCATATTTTTGTCAATGTTATTATCATTATTATTATTATTATCATTAAAATTATTTTTAATATTATTATTACTGTTATTAGTATTACTAATATTATTATTAATATTATTATTATTATTGTCGTTAACATTGTTAATATTATTATTATTATTATTATTATTATTATTATTATTATTATTATTATTATTATTATTATTATTATTATTATTGTTATTATTATTATTACTGTTATTAGTATTACTAATATTATTATTAATATTATTTTTATTATTGTTGTTAACATTGTTAATAGTATTATTATTATTATTATTATTATTATTATTATTACTATTATTAATTTGAATATTAATATGAATGTTACCTATAGTAATATTTTTAATATAATTATAATAAAAATTTTCATATTTATTATTATTATTATTATTATTATGATTATGATTATGAATATTATAATTAATATTATTATTAATGTTATTAATATCATCATTTTTATTAATGGTATTAATACTATTTTTAATAATATTAATATTAATAATATTAAAATCATGATAAATATTATTGTTAATATGATTAATATTATTAATTTTATTTTTATTATTAATAATATCCTTACTACTAATATAAATAGTGATAATAATATTAGTATTGTTATGAATATTAATAGCATAACTAAAATTACTATTAATACTACCATTAATGTTATTAATATTATCATTATTATTAATGGTATTAATATTATTATTAATACTACCATTCGTGTTATTAATATTATGGTTATTATTAGTAATGATATTAATATTATTATTAATAATATTATCATTAATACTACCATTCGTGTTATTAATATTATGGTTATTATTAGTAATGATATTAATATTATTATTAATAAAATTATCATTAATACTACCATTAATATTATTAATATTATCATTATTATTAATGGTATTAATATTATTATTAATAATGGTAATAATATTAATATTATTATGAATATTAATAGCATCATTAATATTATTATTAATACTACCATTAATGTTATTAATATTATCATTATTATTAATGGTATTAATATTATTATTAATCATACCATTCATATTAATATTATCATTATTATTAATAATGATATTAATATTATTATTATTATTAATATTATAATTAATAATATTATAATTAATGTTATTATTAATACTACCATTAATATTATCATTATTATTCATGGTATTAACATTATTATTAATATGATTAAAATTATTAATATTATTTTTTCTATTAATAATATCCTAAGTAATAATAATAATAATAATAATTATTATTATTATTAAAATTTTTATTGATAGTTGTGGTACATTTATATGCTTTCGGTATAATACTAATAATTTTTGTTATATTTTGTAAATAATAATAATAATAATAATAATAATAATAAATATTAAAAAATTAATTTTTACATAATTTTAAATAAAAGTGTGAAAAGAGTCTAATAAGGATTTCGTGATTTATTCTTCAGTATTTACAAAATTATTATTTCAAATTTCTCAATGAATTATGATTTATTCTTCAATATTTATAACATTTTTATTATATTCCTTACAGTCAAATTAGTCTAAGCAACAATCATACCTTAAGTCAAATTAATCTATAGCCAAGTGAACAGAATAAAATTACAGTAGTATTGCCAATCAGGTTTGATTATAACTATAATTTTCTTTGATAAAAAGTTAATTATAAGTATATATATTAAGGTTACCATGAACGTTGTAATACATTATATTTTCAGTATATAAAATAATGAAAACTAAAATTTTAATAAATAAAAAATTGTTAGAACTGTGACAAGTTGAAATAAAACAAAAATTAAAAGAAAAACATATTTCATAATTGGAAATTTCAAATTCTCCATGAAAGATTTTTTTTCAAATCAATTAATAACAAAATATATTATAATTTAAATCTAAACATATTTAAATAAAAAATTTCTCAAATTTATTTTAATTTCATAATATATATATATATATATATATATATATATATATAATTTGATTTTAGCGATCACCAAAATTGGTCGCTAAATGATTGGTGGAGACCAATTTAGTCATTGGAAACTTATGAGAAATGGGTTTCTAAATCGGTGGCTACATTCCAGTGGCCTATTCAGTAGTAAAACGGTGGCTAAATTGAAATAAAATTCGGTGGTTAAAATGGTTGTTAAAGTAAAATAAATTTCGATGGCTAATATGAATAAATTTTGGTGGCTAAAATGAAATAATTATTAGTGGCTAATTCGGTGACTAAAGTGAAATAATTTCAATGGCTAAATCGGTGGTTAAAATGAAATAAATTTCGGTGGCTAAAATTAAAGAAATTTTTATAGAACATTATCACCTACTTTTACATATTATTTCGGTTTGTTTATAAACAATGTTTCAACCTGCTTATAAATAATCAATTTTTAATCATGCTAATCAATAATGAACTTCAATACATAATATAGAAAATAGTGATGTAAGCATATTAATAATGAAAATTATTTTAAGCAAATTGAAAAAGGTCCAATGTATTACAAAATTCATCATATAACTAATCCTCATTTGCATTATCATCTCTAATGTGATCTTTTCTACGATGTCCATTCGGAGTAAGATTTGAAGGGTATGACATCCAATTATTCACTTGAATGTGTTGTAAGATGAGTTTAATCTACTCTTGATCTTTCATCATTTGTTCAAGATCTTTCACCATTTGCTCCATCTTCTTTTCAAGTGTCCACTCCTGACAAATACCATTTTGTAGTGCAATTTATAGCATATTTGGTTAACTTTTGACCCTAATTGTATTAGGAATTGGCATAATATACCACATTGAGATTTTTTTTTTGGACTCAAGATACAAATATAGGAGTCATGTGATTCATGAAGGAAATTAATTCCAAATTTATGTGAAAAATTCAGGTTTAGATGCACAAGAACAGAGAAGGAAAATGGCTAAAAGATAAAATGCTCGAGCGAGTAGGAAAAGCCCATGCAAGAATGGCTCATAGAAAGAAGGACAATTAGTGAAGAAATTCCTGAGCGAAGGGTCCTGCCTAAGCTAGAATTCATTGACAAACTACTGATGTCTTAACCTAATTGAGGTCAAAGGTATAAAGGCAAGAAATCATCTTGGAAAAGGGGTGGCAGCTGTAGCAACAATTTTTATAGAGAATATTCGTCCTTGCTCATTTATGTGCTTCCATGGCTACCATGAGTAGCTAATTTTCACTTTTCTTGGGATTGAATGTAGTTTATCAAACTTAAATGTATTCAGGATATACATATTGATGATACATTGTCTACTTACTCATTGTTGTTATTTTCATTGTATGCTTAATGTTCGATTCTATTTGCTTAATAGACTCTTGAACTAGACTTTTGGGATTAACCGAGAAGTAATTTCAAGGTTCAGACGTAAACAAGAATGCTAATTACTGTGTGATATCAAGAATGGATCCCATTGTGATGACTATTATTAACAAATTTTCTCAATGCTGGTTAAACTGCTAGATAGCCGGGAAAACAGAATCTAGCGAGTTAACTTATAAATTTCAATACATGAGGAATCAGCTTGAATGACTTTTATTTGTGGGGAAACAATGGATAATCGCATGTACTGTTGATATGTTATAGCGAATAATACAAATGAGTAAGATAAACGAAGTTCAATCTCAAGTTATTTCATGACATTTTTTATTAAACCTAAAGACATCAACCTCTCTTTTATTGCACTATATTATGTTATTTTCATTTCTATCATTTGCGTTTTGTCAAACAACCTACCCTCAAAAACTATTATGCTAAGTTAGTATTGCTCACTAGAATCTCAAACAAGTATCGTTCCCCTTGGGCTCGACACTCTTACTTCATACATTATACTACTTTTGACTCGATGCACTTGCCAAAAAAAATAGTCAACAAGTTTTTGGCTCCGTTGTTGGGGAACAATTGTAGTTTCAGTTCTGGAAGACATAGCTACTAAGAACTCTGAATATTTGTGAATATATTTTTTTTTATTTTGAGTTGTTTCAGTTCATCGAGAAGTGAAGCCATACATACTCTGTTTTTTGCTAACTATCGTTTGAGAAATTTGTGATTTATGCTATTGAAAGGTCAGGTTCCTCAAGATCAGCTAGAGTTTGACATAGAGATAGAGAGGATAGAAAGGATAAATTGTAGTAGAAGGAGAAGAGAGTAGTAGAGTCAAGAACGAGGGGAAGATTTGAAAAACCCCTCTTCAAGTGTTCAAGAAAATCAAGAAGAAACCAACATGGCTGACACAAGAAACAACACACCCAGAAGAACTTTGGGAGATTATGCCATGCAACAAGGACCCAGACATTTCTCCAGCATACCAATACCATTTGCAACCAAATTAATGGAAATGAAACCAACATTTCTGACTTTAATCAGTAGTCACCAATTTACAGGGATGGATCATGAGGATCCATACACTCACCTGTTTACTTTTTATGAATTGACAGGAACCATGGGATTTGAAGAAGGTGAAATTGAGTCAGTATATTTGTGGTTATTTATGCTTTCCTTAGCTGGAAAAGCACAAAAATGGTTGAAATCACACCTAAACCAGAGCTTAACCAATTGGACTGATGTGGAGGAGAAATTCCTTAGCAGATTCTTCCCACTTTTGTAATATAACAAGGCCAAGGCTGACATTTCCACCTTCAAAGTTGATAAATCCATTTTCTACCTTTGGGGATTTCCATTTATGCAAACTAACTATAACAAATTACATAAAAAATTTATAAGGTTGAACAGTCAACAATTTGAATTTGTTACTATATTAACTTGTAAAGTTAAGTCAAATAAAGAAATGACAATCACAATAGGAAGTCTATGCAAATTATAATATGAAAAATTTTAGTGTACAATAATTAAATGCGTTTGTATCTCTAAATTACCCTGACTACTTTAAAACTGGTAGAATCTGATACATTTGAGATATCTACTTCTTATATAGTGTACACAAGCTTAGAAACCAGAGTTGGAATCTGTTTTCTTAATTATCATGATAGGAAAGTGTCTTAGTTCACATGCAAATTGCTTTATATGGAATACAATTTAACCATTCTAAAGTTCTTGCAAGAATAACAAATTTTTTGATTAAGGATCTATTTGAAACTTTTTTTTTTCACAAACATTTTCAAAAGAGAAAAATAAGAAGGAAAAAATGAAATGGGTTTTTTCACTAGCTAATAACATAATTGGTAAAAATTATATCTAAATTTTTTTGTGGTGATTTTTTATTGGAAGATTACGGAGCAAGGTGGAAAGTGGGTAAACTATATACTCTTGTATATGTGGTTGGTCAAGGTCTTTTGGCAATATCGCGTTTAAGATTGTGTATATTAGAATTTTATAATTTTTGTTTTGGTCTTTTTTTTGTACATTCCAAATTTAATACCCAAGTTACAAAGTGTTATATGTCAAATGTTGTTTGGGTAAATAGATTATTGGGAATGTAAAAATTAACCAAAAGAGAGAGATAAATGTTTAAAAAGGAGGTAAGAGAAATCAAATTCATTTGTTATTAACAAGTGAGATTACTGTTTTTATCCTTATTCATTTTAGAGAATTCAAGTCCAAGTACTAATGGAATATGATTTGTCCAAAGTGAACTGGTCACTTTTCCTAGACTTGTAAATTAAATGAAGTAAAAGATAATTCTTATAAATTAAAGTGAACTATTTTTTAGTTTAATTAACTATATGTTTTTACTTTTAAATGGGTTAAACTTTATAAGTTAAACTAATTCTATCATCTAAAATTTTCATTTGTAAAGGAAATGTTACCACTTTTTTTTTTTTTTGTATATATTATAGATGCCAGCCTATTGATTGGACTAAATTCTAAACATCAAAACAAATTTTACCATTCAAATTGTACAATTTAAATTTAACTAATTAATAAAAATTATATGAAAAGTTATATGAAGAATGAGCGACTTCAAGAACAAATTATGTGAAAAGGCTTAATTTAGTTGAATTCAATAGTAGGTTTCACAAAATATTTATACATGCTAAGATGACCTTGTCCTGAGGTAGGTTCCTATACCTTGTGCAAAGGAAATGTTGAAATCTACACTTCTAAACATGTCACATGAAATTTTACTGTCACATGCTACATTTATTCTTAAACTACATTAAAAATTCACAAAAATATTACTTTTATATAAATTAATAGTAGAAGATTATAAAATTACACTAAAATACAATCACATATAATTAAGGAAATATATACTTTCAAATGATGCAACAAGAGTGACATAACTAAGAGTAGTTGTACCATCACTACAAGCCATAAATTACAGGATACTAAACAGTGACACAAGATCTTTCTCCCACCTACAAATAAAAGATGATAAGCTAATCATTAAGCCTTATAAATAGTATAAATTTTCTGCAATTGAAAAAGTTGTACACAGAATAAAGGTTTATACTAATAATTAACTAAATTTACTTTAAAAGTAGTTATATTACGAGTTTTATAGCAATGCTAAGGAACATTTTGATTCATCGATCAATAATCACTATGTTCACACTCATATATATGTGGCCCACTCTATTGATTAGATAATGTTTTATGTGTATGGCCCATTCTTTAATTTGCTTAAATGGCATGGCTCTGTGCACTTATTTATTTGAAAATCAATGCAGTACGAATACTTTAAGTTGTCACACAAATGATAATGCAGTATGGAATTTCAAATTTGCAGTTTGCAGTTTAATTTAATTACATCACTTAAATTTATATTATCCAAAGGTGTACCAAGAACTATTGCTTCCGAGGCATCAAGATGCCTATCAACCTCTTTTCTCCCAAGAAATTCTTAAAGCTTAACCTGCAATAATATTAACATACACCTTGAAATCTTTATGTTGACATTAGAATCAACAGAAACCCTCACATCCACAAACAACACAAGAACGTCCCATTTTCCAAAACCCACCACAGGACCCCAAAATTAAACAACCAATTACACAAAAATTTGAACAATATGTGAACCATAAAACAATAGTTATAAAACCTACTTTGTAAACACATAAATTAAATAATAAAAATTACCTTAACCATAAACCAAATTCCTAAACCCTAAAATAGTTGTTGAAAACAAGGTTGGGGTTCTGGCTACGAAGATTTATGAGGTAGCTTTTGGATAGCTACAAAAGTTTGGGAGGCACAAAGATTGGAAGCACAAACTGGGAGGGAGAACATTTGCAATTTGGAAGGGAAGAGCTTTGAAATTTTAAAGGACAAAACTTTTAAATTTCTTCTCATTCTCTCATAAGTGGTTATGCCACTTTTTCCTTCTTTTATAAATTTTTTAATATTTTATTTATTCTTAAATTTAGATTAAAAAAACTACTTTTGAAAGAATAAATTATTTAAAAAGCTTTTAATTTAAAAGTCGAATCTCGAAATTAATATCATGAAACATATTATATTCTATTTTAGTTAAATAAATTTAATATCTCTTTTAAAATTGTAATATAATTGACCTGTCTTGTACTCGAGCGGGTGTTGTTAGTAGAAAAGGGTGAAAATACGAAGTTTTATGTGTCCATACAAAATGGGCCGAAAGGTGGGCCCAACAGTTTCATCAGTAATAATAATCTATTAAGATTATTATAACTGGTGTACGAAATCAAATATTTCGGGTAATTAATACTCACATACTTGAACGAATATCTGTTAAAGAATGTAGGTAAAATAATGGAATGTTGTTTCTCAATTGGGTACCATAATTAGTTTTTTCTAACAAATAAATTGAATAGACCTATCAAGAGGAAATGTATGAACAACATCTATTTGGGTAGCAAAGAGCGATCCAAAATCTCATTGGCTAAAACAAATTGATGCCCACCATGGGGCAGGTAAACTATTCCTACTCCCATAAAATTTTTGTGATGCATTAACCGTAAACACTACCCTGAGAGTAAAAATGTGAAACCACAGACAACCAACACCCACTGATGTTGATGGCAACGCCCCAACCTTGCAGCAAATCCATAATACCATGCAGGAATTGTTGCGTAACAATGAACAAATCAAGAAGCAAGCTAGGAATTGCAAGCTGAGATGGAACGTCAAAGAGAGGAGCTTCACATTATATTTATGCTCTTTGAAATTTAATTATGATGAAATTGTCGTCTACAAAATGTGATCGAAAGGCGTGTTAAAAAATGGGCCGTCAAATGGTGTGTCTCTAAAGTGACCACCAAATGGTGTATCCCTAAATGGGTCACCGTATGGTGCGTACCTAAACTGGCCACCAAATGGTGCGTCCCTAAATGGGCTACCGAATGGTGTGTTCCTAAAGTGGACATAGTGTGGTGCATCCCTAAACTAAACGAGCTACCAAATGGTGCATCCTTATACTAAACGAGTTACCGAGTGGTGTGTCTTTAAACTAAACGACCCACCAAGTGGAGTGGTGTGTACCTAAACTAAACGGGTCTCCAAGTGGTGCGTCCCTGAACTAAATGGGCCACCAAATGGTGTACTAAACATGAATTAGTCTCTGATTTTTATATTCTTAACCGGTTTTTGCGCATATGCAGAAATTTTTCTCATTATTACAGTGGATCCGCAAAAAAAAAAAAAGAGTTTCTATCAAATAAAATATATACTTCAGTTTTCTTGTATAAAAACTTTGGCTCGTAAGCACAAAAGTACTGTGCGCACTTTTTTGAAAAAATTAAGTTCAGAAAAATTATTGGAAGAACTTTTTACAGAAGAAGATCTTTTCTATTTGATTTTTCCAAGAACTTCTTTGACTTTGCGGAGGTTTTATAGAGGTCGGATTTTGTATTTGGATATTCTTTTCAGAAACGATTTCATCAATCATTTATAATTTAAAATAGGTTATGATACTTTTTAAATCGGTGTAAATTGATAAAACGAAATTCTTTTTCTTAAATGAGGATAAAAAAATCAATTTTTTTATCTTCTATATCTATAGGATTTTGAAATGCTCATGTAGTCAGAGTAAAGATTCGGGGTTAATCAATTGAAGATTTAACTTTCTTATAATCTTTTGCTAGGCAAGTAATTCAGGTT